>Ga0208300_100059_pt1 | contig 139183 bp, 111 predicted proteins | sample 23_taG_FD_184096 | JGI IMG/M metagenome (GOLD analysis project Ga0208300, IMG submission 184096) | Marine viral communities from Cariaco Basin, Caribbean Sea - 23_WHOI_OMZ (SPAdes) (version 2) | ecosystem: Environmental > Aquatic > Marine > Oceanic | place: Caribbean Sea: Cariaco Basin...
TCGATAGAGCTGGCCAAGCCAAAGTCGATTTGGTTGTCGGTGACCGTTGTAACGATGTTGTTATCGCCGCTGGTGTAGTTAACCGTATCGCCTAGCTGGACGTTATCATCCGTGCCGTTGTCGGCAGAAATATTGAAGCCTTTAGCGATCTCGTTGGTGTTTTTGGTGATATTAGTGGTGTTGTTAGCAATATCACCCGCGTTTTTCGTGACGTTTTGATTGGTCGCGAACAACTGGCTGCCGTTAACGGCATCAGTAGAAGTGTTGCTGACATCACCCGCCTGCACGTTGGTGATCTTATCACCACCCACATCCAGGCCATCCGCCGTGCTAGTGAGAACGGTGTTGTTGGTCGTGTCGCCAATCGTTACCTGGTTGAACTCAACATCATCTGCCGTGGCGACAGCAATGCTGTTACCCGTGCGGGTAATGGCAATGTTCTTGCCTTGCGTGAAGTTGGCGGTTTCACCGGGCGCGATGTTCTCGCCGGTGGCTTCGCCATTGGCGGTGAGATCCCAACCTTTATTAACCGCACTGTTGACGCTCGCCAGCTGTTCTTGGGTCGCTGCCTGTCCGCCGGTATAGGTGGCGTTTGGATCGAAGGTGGTGTTGGTTAAGCCGCTAACCGTACCGGCATCACCGTCAATCGTCACCGTATTGGTCGACCCTACATCGATAGAGCTGGCCAAGCCAAAGTCGATTTGGTTGTCGGTGACCGTTGTAACGATGTTGTTATCACCGCTGGTGTAGTTAACCGTATCGCCTAGCTGGACGTTATCATCCGTGCCGTTGTCGGCAGAAATATTGAAGCCTTTAGCGATCTCGTTGGCGTTGTTGGTGATATTAGTGGTGTTGTTAGCAATATCACCCGCGTTTTTCGTGACGTTTTGATTGGTCGCGAACAACTGGCTGCCGTTAACGGCATCAGTAGAAGTGTTGCTGACATCACCCGCCTGCACGTTGGTGATCTTATCACCACCCACATCCAGGCCATCCGCCGTGCTAGTGAGAACGGTGTTGTTGGTCGTGTCGCCAATCGTTACCTGGTTGAACTCAACATCATCTGCCGTGGCGACGGTGATATCCTTGCCGCTGAGGGTGATGTCGATATTCTTGCCATCAACAAACTTAACGGTATCGCCTGGCGCTACTTTGGTAGCCGCACCGCTGTTAGCCTGAACACTCCAGCCAGCATCAGCCACGTTGCTAACACGTTTCAACTGGGCAACGTTGACTGCATCAGAATCCTCGGTGCCTGCAGCCACACCGGTGATCTGGCGGTAAACACCTGCGCCAGCGTCACCCACAGCCACTGCACCGGTGGTGCTTTCGGTCGCAGCAATTCCTGGATCTAGCCCATCGGCGGCACCGGTAGTCGGGTTGTAACCAGCCACACCCGCACCGACATCGGCGATGGAACCATTACCCAGCGCCACGCCACCTGATTTAGTGACATCCGCGCCGTTGCCCATTACGAAGGCATCGGCGACATCAATATCATTACCGTTACCCACGATGCGGCTGCCGGTAGCCGTTGCCGCCAAGGTATTGTCGTTACCAAAGACACCAGCCGCGTTGGCATCAATGGTATTGTCGTTACCCAGCGAATAGGAGCCTGCACCAGTGATAGTGGTTGGGTCACCGATGGCACCAGAGCCGCTACCACTGACCTGATTACCGGTACCAATGCTGATCGATTGGCTGCCAGTGGCTTTAGCATCATGCCCCAGGGCAATAGCATTCAGGGCTGCCTCTGCGTCAGAGCCAATGGCAACCGCATCACCCGCGCTCGTCGAGGCACCAGTCCCAATAGATACCGAAGAACTCGCTACGTTTTGGGTGTCCACCCCCAAGGCAATCGAGTTATAAGCCCCTGTCTTATTGGTCGCGTCAATGCCGATGGAGATAGCCCCAGAAGCAAAATCTTCAACCTTGGCTCTGGTTCCCAACGTCACGCTATCCCACGAGCTGTTACCAATGCTGGTGCTCCTGCCGACGGCCGTGGCATTCCGTGAAGAATCACCGACGACAGCCCCAGAACCAATCACCGTAGCACCGCTAGAGTCTGCGGCACCCGTGCCTATGGTTGCATTTGCGCCGATCGCTGTAGCGTTGGCTGAACCATTAATCGCAACATCCGCGCCCAAACCAATAGAAGGGGTTCCATTAGTCGTACCGTCTACTTTTGCATCGCGACCGATGGCGACATCCCCGACGTCTAAGGCTTGCGCATTATTGCCAATAGCGGTGGCTTCGGTTCTTACGGCTTTCGCTTGAAACCCGACAGCGGTTGATCGGTTTCCCTCTGCGGTAGCACTGGTACCCAGCGCACTAGCGTTTTCACCTGTAGCGGTCGCAGACCTGCCGTATGCAGATGAGTTAATGCCACTTGCCGCACTAAATTCACCGAAAGCCTGGCCGCCGTTACTGGCATTGGCCCCCGTACCCACTGCCCAGGACCCTGTAGCAACGGCTCCGCGGCCAATAGCACCGGTATCGATACCTGATGCGATGCTATCTTTACCTATCGCAATGGCATTTTCGGCGGAAGCTGCAGCAGCGCTACCCAGCGCTATGGCGTCAGCCTGAGAGGCAAGGCTTCCGCTCCCAATAGCGATTGACTCTTCCCCCGTCGCACTGACGCGATTACCAACCGCGACAGCTTTCTCACCGGTGGCAACGTTCATGGCCCCCAGAACGCTTGAGTAGTCACCTTCCGCCAAAGAGGCAGTACCAACCACGGTTGCACCATCACCATAAGCCATAGATGACGTACCGATGACGTTGGAACCATGGCCTTTAGCCTGCGCCCTTAGATACCCCTCATCATTACCAACGGAATCCAGAGCGCTGTCGTCTGGCCCAGTCTGGTAACGCCAATCTTTATCGGTAATAAACTCAATGAATTCATTATCGCTGTTATCAGCAAAGCTACCGTCGGCATTATACTTGAACAGATCATCACCGCCGATGGCCACACTGCTACCACCGTAAGCCAAGGTATCATTACCAATTGCTGTTGACTGCGCACCTTCAGCCCAGGCACGTGAACCCAACGCAGTGGTTTGCGAAGCATTGGCAGTTGCATAGTCACCAAGCGCTACAGAGGTATAGGCACCATAGTTTGGATCAGTGTCAGGCAAGCTCCAGGCGTAGCTACCCAAGCCAATAGCAATTGTGCTATCACCATCGGCTATAGACTCTTTACCTAACGCGATAGAGTTATCACCCTTGGCATGCGATTCGCCACCAACTGCAATGGCGTTATCTGCCGTTGCTTTAGCGCCACTTGTCCCGTTGGCTCCAACTGCGACTGCACCATATCCCGTTGCCTGAGTAGGCTGAAAGACGCCACCTACTGTCCCCCCACCACCAATGGCGGTCGCAAGGTCCCCCGTCGCTTCAACAACCGTACCAAGCGCGATACTCTGGCTCCCTTCCGCCTTCGCCCAATTACCCATTGCAAGTGAATTATCACCGCTCGCTTTGGTTGAACGATCCTGACGCACCCCAATTGCTATAGAGTTCGATCCCTCAGCCCTAGCACCCGCACCAAGTGCCGTGGCGTAATAATACTGCCCACTGGATGTTTTCCCATCGACAGACGGGTAAGCGGCCCACGCCTGATCACCGACTGCCGTTCCTCCAGTGGCAAAGGCATCTTGCCCGATCGCGACCGCTGCCGTCGGGTCTCCAATGTTGTAACCGCCAATATTTTCTTGGGCCTTCGATGTATAGGCGTAGGCATTGCGCCCAATAGCAATAGCGCCCTGCCTCTCTGCCTCGGCAGCGCTACCCATCGCAATGGCGCCGTCACTGTCGTCATCAGAGTCGGTGGTTTTCGCACCTGTACCAAAGGCAATACTGTTTATTCCCTTTGTTTCAGCGTCATAGCCGATCGCGGTGCTTTGCACGGCAAAACTGCGCGCATCAGTGCCTATTGCGATTCCGTCGGCTGCCGTAACACGTGTTCCTGATTTATCAACGACCGTATTTGAGATTGTGCCGCCAACTGTGCCGGTATCAAGCGCGTTACCAATCGCCAGCCCCCGTAAAGCTCCGGCTTCTACCCGAGCCCCCACACCTACGGCTGTGGAATCTCGTTCAAGCGCCTTAGCACGCCGCCCAACTGCTGTGGTATTGGGGGCAGAGGCACGTGTCGACACACCAAGGGCTGTGGAAGCGTAACCATCCACGCTTACTATTGAATCATTGCCCAATGCCGTTGAATACTGACCGCGCGCGGCGGCACCATCTCCGATGGCAGCAGCACTCTTATTGGTTGCTTCTGCGTAAGGACCAATCGCCAAAGCCCATACGGCAGTTGCCTTTGCGTTAGTCCCATATGCCGTCGCTCCCCCTGGACCAGTAGCCACGGCATTATCCCCAACTGCCGTTCCAAAATCGGCACAAGCTTGTGCATTTTTTCCTAACGCCAAACGTTCGGGATAGGAAACGCTACTACAGTCAGTGCCGCCGAAACCCTCATAGGACTGTGCGCTTGGGGCTATCAACACCATAGAGCCAGCCGCTAGCGCGACGGCAACAACCGCTGGGCGCAATAGCGCAGGCACGCCTGAAACGGCAGCTTCTGGCGCTGGCAACTGGCCGACTACCCCTTGCCGGGTTGCGGCTTTATTACGGCTGCGAGCCGCTTCTGAGGCGACTACTAACCGACCAAGGGTCCGGTTCCAAATTAGTCGAAACACGTTATTCATTATCTAGAACTCCACTAATTATTTGGCGAGGAGGTGCAACTGCCTCTCTCAGTTCCCTTTTCCTTGGTCATTTCGGCTCAATGTTGATGCTTAGAAGCAACCCCTACCCCAGCGCAACACTTTTCCGACTCAGTAGCTGCCAAAGACCGCTAAACAAACGGGGTACTCACAATGCAGCTACAAACAAACGACCAATCCATATAACCGCCAGCCACTGCTCTTAAGGCGCAGAAGTAAGCGATTTTTCAAGGTGCTTTCTTAGTGGATACATTCTCTTACTTATACAAGGAATACCTCAACTCAAGTTCAATATTGTTAACACTCAAATAAGTGTATAAATCAGAACGGCCATATCATCAGTTTACTCAATTTAACATTTGTTGTTTTTTAACAATCACCTGGCTATAAAAATTATTCATAAAAGCTTTTAAAAACCATTTAGCAGACATCAACAAAAAACAACAAACTATTGAAAAATATATAAAAAATAAAAAACACCACCTAACAAAAAATGAGATTTAAAGTCGAAAAAAAATCATCCATTAGATTTTATGATGATATAAAAATATTCGTAAGCAGGTTAACATTCGAAAATTATTAACTACGCTCACTTACTCAACACTTTAAAATTTACAATTGTTCACATCTCTTCCTTAAAAAAACAACCCTTAAACTTAGTCAAGGCTTTAGACACAGATTTCAAGCACAAAGAAACAGTTTTAAACATTCCTTTATTTCAACTAAAAGCCCACGATAGTCATGCTTATTAAAGCATGTGCATCGTGGGCTTTGTGGGCGTAATGCCAGTCAGTTAAGTCGATCGGCATTAGCTGATGGGCTGGTTTTTTGTTTAATTAGTGCCTGGCGATGACTCCACCCCAGCCCGCCGTGCCGCTCTCGTCATTCCCGCAGGCCCTATCACTTCGTCATTCCCGCGAGCCCTACCACTTCGTCATTCCCGCAAGCCCTTAGCGGGAATCCATGTTGGCCTGGGGTTTCGGGCTGCTGCAGGCCAAGGTCAAGGTAGATTCCCGATAACCCCACTCGGGAATGACGGTACGGTGACTCGGGAATGACGGTGCGGTGACTCGGGAATAACGGTGCAGCGACTCGGGAATAACGGTGCAGCGACTCGGGAATAACGGTACGGTGACTCGGGAATGACGGTGCGGTGACTCGGGAATGACGGTACGGTGACTCGGGAATGACGGTGCGGTGACTCGGGAATAACGGTGCAGCGACTCGGGAATAACGGTACGGTGACTCGGGAATGACGGTGCGGTGACTCGGGAATAACGGTGCGGTGGCCGCTTTGCTATATGGAGCTAGGGGATAATGCTAGTCAGCCTTAACTGACTGGCATTAGGCTTTGTGGGCGAGTTTTTATTAAAGGTTGTTCACGTCGTTCTCCTTTACCAGTGCCAGCCAGCGCCAATACCTGCGCCGAAGTTGCTTTGCGAGTCGCCCGTCACCTTGCCTTGAATCACCCAGCGACCATTGTCAGAAAGGCGCGAGATACCCACCGATACCGCTGACTCACCGCCATAGGTACCTGCCCCTACACCAACCATACTCTTACCGGGCATCCAGGCTTGCGGTACCGTGGAAGCAGCAATCGCACTGGCAGAGCCTGCATTGGCGTTGCGTTCGACGCTGTCGATACGACCATGCACGTTGACGATCTCGTTCTGGAAGCGACGGCCAAGCTCGTGCATCTGCCCGACATTGACCGCATCGCTCTCATTAACACCCGGTGCGACGTTGGTGATAGTGGTGCCACCGGCATCAATGCCGTTAACCGTCATGCTCGGGCCATCTTTAATGCTCACACCGTCGTTGTTAACCGTGGTGTTGACGGTGGTGACACTATCCACATCCAAATCACGGTTCAGCGTTACCTGCACACCGTCACCGATTGTCTTGGTCGTGATATTGTCATCACCGGTGATCGCCACCGTATCACCCAGCTGGCGGTTAACCGTATCACCTTCATCAGCGCCAAAGTTCAACCCTAGCCCAAGCGTTTCGTTGATATCCGTGATGCTGTTTTCATTCGTGGTAATACGCTGGCTGTTGTCGGCAATATTCCCTTCGTTGTTGGTAATACGCTGGCTGTTGTCAGCAATATTGGTGGTGTTGTTAGCCACAGTCTGGTTGGTGTCGTGCAACTGGCTGCCGTTAACGGCATCAGTAGAAGTGTTGCTGACATCACCTGCCTGTACATTGGTGATCCGATCGCCGCCTGCATCAATACCTGCATTGGTAACACTCGGGCCGCCGTTAATGGTCAGGCCATTGTTATTGATGGTGGTATCGCCCATAACAACGCTACCGGTGGTACCCAAATCAACGTTCTCAGCCAGCTTGATGTTGAGGGTATCGGTACCATCAGCCACCACACCGATATTGCCATCGGTCAGGGGGCCGGTGTTACCACCTTTGACATTGGTGGTTTCACCCAGCTTACGGTCAAACTTAGAGCCGTTATCGCCAGCAAAAGTCAGCGGAACATTGCCCAGCGACTTCAGTTGAGCGACGTTCACGGCATCGGTGTCTTCGGACCCTGCTGCCACCCCAGTAATCTGGCGCGTGATGTCTGAACCTGGGTTGCCCACGCCTACCGAGCCGCTGGTGCCCACCCACGTCGGCGACGTGGATCCGTTGTAATCTCCACCGACCAACGGGTCGTAGCCGAGTACGGTGTACGGTTCCCGGTTAGAGAGGCTGCCTGAGCCAAGCGCCACGCCCTCGGCCACGGTAACGTCCGCGCCGTTGCCCATTACAAAGGCATCGGCGACATCAATATCATTACCGTTACCCACGATGCGGCTGCCAGTAGCCGTTGCCGCCAAGCTATTGTCGTTACCAAAGACACCTGCGGCGCTGGCATCAATGCTATTGTCGTTACCCAGCGAATAGGAGCCTGCACCAGTGATAGTGGTTGGGTCACCGATGGCACCAGAGCCGCTACCACCGACCTGATTGCCGGTACCGATGCTGATCGATTGGCTGCCAGTGGCTTTAGCATCATGCCCCAGGGCGATAGCATTCAGGGCTGCCTCTGCGTCCGCCCCAATAGCCACTGCCTCATCGGTGGCGCCACCTATTGCAATACCACGCGTGGCACCAGTTTCCACCCGACTGCCCAGTCCCACAGCAGTGCCCGCATTGGCATCAGCCCAGGCTCGTCGTCCCAAGGCCGTAGTATTATTTTGTAGCGCATCCGCATCGACACCCACAGCAGTAGTTCCTGAGCCTGCCGCACGAGTTAGCTGACCAATCGCAATGGCATGGTTCACAGTCGCCTCCGCACGATCACCAACCGCTATAGTAGCGAAATCACTAGCTGTAGCCCTCGCTCCCAATGCGATACTACTGTCCCCGGAAGCCTGTGCCCCACGTACGCCATCCGAACCGATGGCGATAGAGTTAAGGCCAGACGCGATAGTAGATTCCGTTTCAGCCAATGGTGTTGTTCCATCTCCGCCAGCGCTGCCAATTGCAACTGCGTTCCTAGCAGTTGCTTGGCTGCCGAAGCCTAACGCTGTACCACCGACAGCGACTGCACGGCTCTCCGCTCCGATAGCTGTTGCCCATTGCGCTGCACTAGTATTAAAGCCGAGAGCGGCTCCACCTTTTCCCGTTACCTGACTAAAAGCGCCATAGGCAGTAGCTGCCAACTGGTTATTACCACTGGCATCACAGCCAGCAACAAGCGAGTAGGTACCACTTCCGTCTATGGGGTCTGCACTAGTATTTGGGGTCGCTATCCTGCCGACCGCTGTGCCTACCGCTCCAGAAACACAACTATCACCGCCTGAGGCAAATTTTCTTGCTTCAACATCAGGAGCTCCCAATGGGGAAAGCATTGCTGCGAACGTAAATACGACACCTAATGTAGCTGGCCGAAGAAAAATTTTGATAGGTGATTGAACTATTATAGGTTCGGCTACCCTGCCAAGTTTATGACTCGTCCCTGCCTTACGATAACTACGAGCAGCTTCCGATGCCACGACTAGCCGCCCAAGAGACCGATTCCAAACTAAGCGAAATACGTTATTCATTATTCATTCCCATGCTCCCATTAGAATTTTCAGAATTATTGTGATTAGTTTTTGCTAGTTTCTTGGGCGACAGGTAAGGAGCACATCATTAGGCTCACTCTACTAGCTAGGCTTCTAAAACGAGTTTTTGTTTGCAGATTCACAAGGCTTTTTGAAATATTTTTATCTAGCTTATGGAAGCCACACCCATTATTGAAACACTATTTAACATTGAAGCTAGCATAGAGCTTCCCCTTCCTCCACACTGCTCACTAACATTGGAGACTTTTTTAATTTTTCTTAGCTTTATTCAGCCTTACTTAACGGATGCCAAAGAAGAAAAAATATATTTCAGCTAAAACACCATTATTACCTTAGCCAAACGGAGAGTGAGCACTCACTAACCAGCTTACAAAAAATACGCTAATAATAATTAAATTTAACACTATCTTAAATTAGCGTTTCAATTGAACTCATCAATTTACATTTCTGCTGGCATGCGTATTCTGGACAGTAGCTGACCTGTAACGTATTTCGATCATATTCAGCGTTGATCATGCCACTGCGGCAGCATCAATAGAGGAAGATTTCGGTGATACTAAGCACTACTGGGCAGGCAGTTAACGAGCTTTTCTACTTGCAAAGCTCATATTTCAGAGCAAGTATCTAACTATGGCACTTCGACACTATGCTTAGACCTAGGAACATATTTGCAACCTATACTGCTTACTTTCACTGACGAGACCTGACCTGGATACAGCCTATGCGCATTGCAGTAGTAGAAGATGAGAAGGTGGTGTCAGAGCGCATTGAAAAAGCGCTTATAGATGGCTTTGCCGAGCGAGGCATAGAGGCAAATACCTACTCATTCGAAACCAGTAAGGCTTTTATTCATACCGCTAGCCGCAATACGTTCGACTTAGTCATACTTGACTGGCACTTGCCTGACGGCACCGGTATTGCGCTGCTCAATTGGATGAAAACCTACTTACAGATTATCCCTGCCGTCCTGATGGTGACCTTGAGGCAGGAAGAAACCGATATTATTCAAGCCTTGAACGCGGGGGCTGATGACTTTGTCAGCAAGCCTTTTAGACCACGAGAACTGGCTGCACGAGCCTATGCGTCAACGCGTCGTCACTCACTACGCACACCCAGTGCTGCTCAACAGCAAACATTAGAGTTTGGCCGTATTAAGCTCAATATCAACCGTGAAACAGCCTACCTAGATGGAGAAGAAGTCCCTTTGACGAGGCAGGAATTTCGCTTAGCTTTTTTGCTACTCAATCAGCTAGGCAGTCCGCTTTCCCGTTCCTACCTATATGAGTATGTATGGGGTAAAAGTGATCCGCCGGGCACTCGAACACTCGACGTTCATATTCACCGAGTGCGCAAAAAGCTTAGCCTAACATCGGAATTTGGTTGGAACCTTGTTTCAGTTTATGGCTATGGCTACCGACTGCAGGCACTTGATGAAATCACTGCCGAATCTTCAGACGACTAAAACACACCTCAGAGTCAAATAGAAAAACCCGCTTAGGAAACAGTTATCCTAAGCGGGTTTTTACTATGCGAGCACATTACCACAAACATTTTATAGCATATATGCTACGGCATTAATCAATATGAATACCGATCCGTCGTGCTACTTCTTCATACGCTTCAATGACACCCCCTAACCCCTGGCGGAAGCGGTCTTTATCAAGCTTTTCGCGCGTATTCGCATCCCATAAGCGACACCCATCTGGTGAGAATTCATCGCCGAGGATGATGTTACCTTTGAAGACACCAAATTCAAGTTTGTAATCGACTAGCAACATGTCGCCTTCGGCGAAAAGCTGCTTAAGTACATGGTTTACTTGAAAAGTAAGCGACTTCATTTTCGCCAGTTGCTCGGGGGTTGCCCAACCAAAGGTTTCTGCTAGCGACTCGTTAATCATGGGATCCCCCTTTTCGTCGTTCTTTAAGAACAGCTCGAAAGTGGGTGGATTCAAACTAATGCCCTCTTCCACACCCAGGCGCTTAACTAGGCCACCTGCCGCAATGTTGCGCACGACACACTCAACAGGAATCATCTCCATTTTCTTGACTAGGCTTTCCGTATCAGAAAGCTGTTTCTCAAAATGGGTAGGAATCCCCGCTTCTTCAAGGCGTTGCATAATAAACGCATTGAAGATATTGTTTACTTTGCCTTTACGAGCCAGTGACTCTTTCTTTTTACCATCAAAGGCACTGGTATCGTCCCGAAAGTGCAGTACCAACAAATCAGGATCGTCGGTGGTATAAACGGATTTCGCTTTTCCAGCGTAGAGTTCTTGGCGCTTTTCCATAGGGGCTCCGAAAGATTTCAAAAATTAAAAATTAACGTAGGTAGCCGGAGACACGCTCAAGCAGCTCGCGCTGATCATCAGCACTGAAACTACGCTCACTGGCATTTATCGCACGCAAAATGGTCTTATCGCCGTTAGGTTGAAGGGCAAGACGAATTTGCTGTGACATACGGCGTACATCGGGGCTGAAAACAATTTGCAGAGGGTTACGGCCTCGCTCAGTCTCGGTCATGTACTCAACCAGGAATTCATAGCTTTCCGCTGAAGTGGCTAATAGGTCACGCTGACCTTCGACACTAAAGTCAAGCTCAAGATAGTGGTCCAGCTCTGCCCAAACACGATCAATAGGTTGTGGAATCACAACTTCCCATTCGTCGCCCTGCTGACGCATTTGCAGCGTCTGATCTTGTGCGAGTCGCTGTGCCGTCCAAGAAGATGCGCTAGCAGTGGCACTGCGTGCGCCTAAGTACTGTTCTAGAGCATCAAGACACACATCCACGCTTTGCCCTGCTTGTTCACAGCGCACCTCGCTACTGCCCGCCCTAAGCGCGCTTTGTAGCTTTAGCGTGGCTTGAGAGGTCACTATGACGCCTTGGTTCGCATCGCTTTGCTGAACACCTAGCTGGCGACTATTCGCGAACGCTTCTAACTGAGGCCAGACCGTTCCCGTATCTGCCGCGACCACCAACCAAGTCTGATCACCGACCTGACGACGCTCTACAAATTCAGGCTCTAAACCACTGCCAATTGTCAGCGTCTGGGGGGGAGCAATCTCGGCCGCCTCATCAATACGGCTGCCTTGGAGCGCCACCTGGGGCACCGGCATGGCATCACGATAACGCTGAGGATTGCGGGTTTCCGGCAGTACTAAGGGCGGGGCTGGAGCAGCTTCAGTATAATCCAAGTTGCGGTCGTGATAGTAACCGTCATCGCGCGCACACCCTGCAAGCGTGACAGCCGTTGCGAGAGCCAGCGGTATCCATTTCAGCGCACGTTTTTCAAGCAAACGTTTTTCAAGAACAGGGCTCATCAAGCCACCTTTACAGTCAACAGGTCGAGTACTCGGCGCATCAACAAGGGACGCCAAGTAGCAAAGGGGTTACGTCGAGTTACTCCTCTACGACGCCCGCCAGCTGCAGCGCTTCACTGACAGTGGCGTGGTACTTTTCCGACAGCCAGGTCAACGGCAAACGAATCCCTGCGTCCATATATCCCATGCGATGCAGTGCCCATTTAACCGGAATCGGGTTCGCTTCAATGCCCAGATTTGTATGTAGCGGCATCAAACGCGTATTAATTTGGTGAGCTTTATCCGAATCACCAGCTACAGCTGCAGCGCAGAGTTCATGCATTGCTTTAGGCGCTACGTTGGCAGTCACAGAGATATCACCGTGGCCGCCCATCAACATAAAGTCACAGGCGGTAGCATCGTCGCCGGAGTAAAGCATAAAACCACTGCCCTTCAGGCGGGTGATTAGATCCTCTGCACGCTCAAGGTTCCCGGTAGCATCTTTCAAACCGATAATATTCTTCACCTCGGCTAGGCGTACTACCGTTTCATTATACAGATCAGAGCAAGTACGGCCGGGAACGTTATAAAGAATTACCGGCAGTTTGCTGCCTTCCGCCACTGCTTTGAAATGTTGGTAGAGGCCTTCCTGAGTCGGCTTGTTATAGTAGGGGCAAACCGACAGGCAGTAATCTGCGCCGACTTCACTAGCGTAGCGTGCTAACTCAACCGCCTCTGATGTGGCGTTCGCTCCCGTGCCTGCAATCACTGGAATACGACCATTCACCTCTTCTACCACGCTGCGGATCACATCAAAGTGCTCAGCAAATGTCATAGTAGTAGGTTCACCCGTGGTGCCCGCTGCGACAATGGCATCAGTGCCATTATCGAGGTGGAAGTTCACCAGGCGACGAAGCGCCTCCCAGTCGATGTCGCCATTGACTTTCATCGGCGTCGCCAGGGCGACAATGCTGCCTGTGATCATCCGTTTTTTCCTCACCTGCCAAATTATAAAATTAAGCTACTGACGATATTCATTGAACATCGATAAGCTTCGACCATAAGGGCTCTATTTATAAGAGCTTGTCCACACGAGCCTGTCCATACGAGACTGTTCACACGAACCTTTCTACAAGCACTCTCTATAAGTACTCTCTATAAGTACTCTCTATAAGTACTCTCTATAAGTACTCTGACCACCAGGACGAGCATATCAGGGCGATTTAACCTACTGCCATTTTATGCCTTGAGCACTGTCTTGAGCACTGTGTTGTCGTCCCAAGGGCGGCTACCGACAGCAAATGGTACTCAGGCGGCTCGAACCTGTACAGCGCAAAGCACTGAGAGTTTTCTCACTTGACTGATTACTGGGTGCCTATTCGCTTTGACATAATAGCGTTACTTGCGTGTAATCAACTAAGTAGACCATCTTAGCAAAGGAGCTCTTCATGTCTGTAACACTCAACCAACCTGTGCCTGACTTTTCCGCCCCAGCCACCAGTGATACCACGGTGACGTTGTCTGAGCTGCGTGGCAAGCAGGTGGTTATCTATTTTTACCCAAAGGCCAGTACCCCAGGATGCACAACCGAAGGCGGAGATTTTAGAGACCGCAAGCCACGATTCGACGCTGCCAATACGGTAATTATCGGCGTTTCTAGAGATGGTATCCGTGCTCAAGAGAACTTCAAAGCCAAGCAAGATTTTAACTTCGAGCTTATCTCCGATAAGGACGAAACCGTATGCCAGATTTTTGGCGTTATCAAACTTAAAAAGATGTACGGCAAAGAGCATCTTGGCATTGAGCGCAGTACTTTCCTAATCGACAGCGAGGGTAAGCTTGCTCAAGAGTGGCGCGGCGTTAAAGTGCCCGGGCATGCTGATGAGGTACTAACAGCAGCAGAGGCGCTTCACGCCAGCTAACCAAGCCGAAAGCGCTGTCTCCTTAACGGATGCAGCGCGAAGCGGCGCCATGACTGATTCGCAGGCCATGTTTCCGTTCGCGCTGCGTGTACTGCGTTTAACTGGCATCTTCTAGTGTTCAGCCAATGGCAGCTGCTTTTCTTCTCTCTCTGCCATTCCTCTTGGCCATGCATAAACCAGCGCTTTTAGTAGGGTGGCCAGGGGAATCGCAAAGAAAACGCCCCAGAACCCCCAGATACCACCAAAAAACAGCACCGCGACAATAATGGAAACCGGGTGAATATTATTCGTTTCTGAAAACAACACCGGTGCCAACACATTTCCATCAAGCGCTTGAATAATGCCGTAAGCGACAACCACATACGCAAACTGCTCACTGATCCCAAAGTGAAACCCGGCAACGGCCGCCACTGGGATGGTGACTACCGCTGCGCCAATGTATGGCACCAGAACAGAAAAACCCACCAGCACTGCTAGCAGGGCGGTATAGGGCAAACCAAAGAAGGCGAAGGTAAAAAAAGCGACCGTACCAACAATAATAATCTCTATCGATTTACCGCGTATATAATTGGCAATCTGACGGTCCATCTCATGCCAAATACGCGTTAGCAGCGTACGCTTTTGCGGTAGCAGCGATAGCGTAAAACCGACCAAAGACTGGCGATCCTTCAACATGAAAAACACCAGTATCGGCACTAACACTAAGTAAATAATCAACGACATAATATTGCCGAGCGATGCCAGTGAAAGTGTTAATGCCCGCTGCCCTAGTTGGCTAATTTCCCGGCTGGCAACGCCGATCCAGCTCTGCATTTGATCGGGAGTGATTAAATTAGGATAACGGGCCTGAAGTTCATCTAACCAACCCTGGCCGCTAGCAAACATACGCGGCGTTTCCTGAACTAGGCCGACAAGCTGGTTCCATATCAGTGGCATCAAAATAAAGGCCATTGTTAGCAACACGCTAACAAACGCCACAAACACAACAATGACCGCTAACAAATGAGGTACACCGCGCCGCGTCAAGGCACTCACTACGCCCTGTAGTAAAAAAGCGATGACCAGCGCGGTGAAGAACGGCGCCAGCATCCGGCCAAACCAAATAATGGCCGCAAAACCAGCTACCAATACCAAGAGTAGAATTAACGCCTCTTCGTCTGAAAAGTAGCGATCAATCCAACTTTTCAGAATAGTGCGCATGGTCATGAGTGAGACACCCCTGCTTTACGTATCCAAAAATAGAACATATCGCCATGCTGTTCGCGCGCTTCTAGCACATGATCACTAAGCTCAGTGAACGATGCTATATCACGCCACGAACCAGCATCCGTTGCTCTTACTTCAAGTAATTGACCAGGGGCCAGTCCTGCCAATGCCTGTTTGGCTTTTAATAATGGCAGCGGGCAGTGCAACCCGGTAGCATCCAGCACCTTATCGGGCTTAATGCTAGCGCTTGATCTGGACTCTGTGTGCTCGGACATTCCCTCTCCCCAAAATACCTACTTGATCAACATACTTACTTGATCAACATACTTACTTGATCAACATATTTACTTGAATACGGCATTGTTACATAAACTATTTCTTTAAAACGGTCGCTTGAGAATTTGATTTAACGGCACTTACCTGCCTGAATCAATGTCACACCGCTGTTTGCTGCGTATATTACTTGAAAATCAGGAACTCCATGAGGATGCCATGCTGCACCTTCGATTCGCACTTTCTCGCCGAGCCTACGCGCTAGCGCTCATGCTAAGCGTCGCCAGTGTCAGCCCACCCAGCTTTGGCTTCGACGATTATCAGCTCCCTAGCCTAGGCGGCGCATCAACCTCTGTCAGTAACGAAGAGTACCGCCTGGGGCGCGCTTGGCTTCGTCAGTTTCGTGCCCAGGCACCACAGTGGCAAGATCCTATCGTCAATGACTACCTAGATAGTCTAGTTGCACGTCTTGCTCCCCACAGCCAGCTTGGCAACCTTCGCACAACCACCGTGATGGTTGATAACAGCTCTCTCAATGCTTTCGCAGTCCCTGGGGGAGTCATAGGTATCAATTCAGGGCTATTCGCCTTCGCTGAAGATGAGGGAGCCTTTGTGTCGGTCATCGCCCACGAACTGGGCCACTTATCTCAACGGCACTACGCCAGGGGCAGCGCACGTGCGGAGCAGACACAACTGCCTGCAATGGCCGCTATGCTAGCAGGCATGCTCATTGCCGCTAGCGGAGGCGGCGATGCGGGCATGGCCGCCGCTATGGGCTCCCAAGCGGCGCTAATTCAAGATCAATTGTCCTATTCACGACGCTTTGAACAAGAAGCCGACCGGGTGGGCCTACAGGCAATGGCAAGCGCAGGATACAACCCAGATGCAATGGTACGAATGTTCAGCGCTATGCAGCGGATGGCTCGGCTCCAGGGCGGCACGCCACCAGAGTTCTTACTTACCCACCCGGTGAGCGATAGCCGCCTAAGCGATGCCCAAGCACGCGCATCACAGCTAAATATTGCCGACGCCTATACCAGCGACACGTTATACGACATGATGCGCGCCCGCGCACTCCTGAGCATTTACCACAACACACCGCAGCAAGCCGCATCTCGACTTGCTCAAGAGGATAGCGAAGAGCAAGCGCAACGCTATCTCTCAGCGCTAATTGCAGCTCGCAATGGCCAAACAGACAACGCACTGCGAACCATTGATCAATTAGCTCGTGAGCTACCTGACTACGGCATGCTACCTGCTTCTGCCGCCACCGTTGCGCTAGAAGCACAACGCTATGAGGAGGCTATTACGCGTAGCCAGCGCCTGCTGCGCATTATGCCTAACTACTTACCTGCTCAATTAGTGCTAGCCGAAGCCCAGCTCCAGCGCGACCCACAAGCAGCCTATGAGTTATTGCGCGAGATGACGGCTCAGCACCCTGAAGCTCCTCAAGGGTTCAATCTTCTTGCCGAAGCGGCCGGACGAAGCGGTTATGACGGCTGGGGACACTTAGCACGAGCAGAACACTTGCAGTTAACGGGCAGAATTGACCGCGGTATTCGTCAGTTGAGCATCGCCAAAAATGCTGCTCAACAAGAGAATGATCAACAGGCACTGGCGCGTATCGAACAACGTAGGGAAGCGTTCATTGAATATCGCGAGGCACTAGAGAAATTTTGAGATTTCAAACGAACAGCCCGAATGCAGATCGCATTCGGGCTGCTGCTGGCGGCTATGGAGCATTTATACGCTAGGCATTAAAGTTCAGCATTCGTTCTAATGGTTTTAATGCCTGCAGTCGCAGCGTGTCATCAACAAAAATCTCACCGCTACCATCACGCAACGCACCAGCCAAGTTATCCAGAGCATTCATCGCCATCCATGGGCAATGCGCACAGCTACGACAGGTGGCACCGTTACCAGCAGTAGGCGCCTCGAAAAGTACTTTATCGGGCACCGCCTGCTGCATTTTAAAGAAAATGCCGCGATCAGTAGCAACGATCAATTTTTCATTGGGCAACGTCTGCGCGGCTTTGATCAACTGAGAGGTTGAACCTGCCACATCGGCCAATTTGACCACAGCATCGGGCGACTCCGGGTGAACCAGTACAGCAGCCTCAGGATAAAGGCGCTTAAGATCCTCAATACCCTTTGCCTTGAACTCTTCGTGAACGATGCAGGCACCGTCCCACATAAGCATATCTGCGCCGGTTTTTTTCTGGATATAACCGCCTAAATGCTTATCTGGTGCCCACAATATTTTTTCACCTTTGGCTTGCAGGTGCTCAATAACGTCGACCGCAATCGAAGAAGTGACGACCCAGTCAGCGCGCGCTTTCACGGCAGCTGAAGTATTGGCGTATACCACAACGGTACGATCGGGGTGGGCATCACAAAAAGCGCTAAACTCATCAGCGGGGCAGCCAATATCCAGCGAGCAGGTCGCTTCCAGAGTAGGCATTAAGACGCGTTTTTCTGGTGATAGAATTTTCGCTGTCTCTCCCATAAAGCGTACACCTGCAACCACCAGCGTTGCTGCATGGTGCCGCGCACCAAAGCGCGCCATTTCAAGGGAGTCAGCAACACAGCCACCGGTCTCTTCAGCCAGCTGTTGAATGGCATCATCGGTGTAGTAATGGGCAACGAGCACCGCATTATGTGCGTTTAGCAATTGCTTGATTTCGGCTACCCGAGCCTCATCTTCCGCAGGAATTCGGGTGGGGCAGTATGGGCTGGGGAGCGGAGCGTCTAGCTCAGCTTGAGTAGTCATAATAGTCATCGTGTCTACCACTGTGACGAACAGGGAATCCCCCTGTTAAACACCGGTCACGGCGTGTGCACTCCGCAAACGCCGCACTCGATGCGACAAGTCGCTGCGTCTCTCGCGGTGACCCATCGCTCTGCCCACCATTTAGTGCGGGCAGCGCTACCGAGACATCATTGGTAGCTATAACTAAGACTATTGTGGTGTTAAATCGTTGCCCGCTGCAAGCATTAAGTGCGCGCTGGGACGGCTTATCACCGGCATAGCAAAACGCCCCTGGCAGCAAGCTACCAAGGGCGTTAAATTTGGTGGGTCGTGTAGGATTCGAACCTACGACCAATTGATTAAAAGTCAACTGCTCTACCAACTGAGCTAACGACCCAAATTTTGCTGCGCACCTAGTTGAGTACTTGGCGCTATAAACTTGAAACCTGTTCGAATGGTGGGTCGTGTAGGATTCGAACCTACGACCAATTGATTAAAAGTCAACTGCTCTACCAACTGAGCTAACGACCCCCTCGAACGGATGCATATAATACAGACCACCCCTATGCTTGGCAAGTTCTTTTAACGCTGATCTAAAAAACAGCTAATTAATCCAGAAAAAGCATGAATTGCGACTCTCCGGCGCTAATGACACGCACTAATTAAAATGTGATATTTAAGCCAAACATAAAGCGTTAACGCACCATACCCATGTGTTTTCGCGACGTTAACAAAGAGAAGCACAGCATGCGCCAGCAACCAACAGTGAAAAAGCCTACCGCCGCACGTAGTGCCCAACCAAAGGCCAAACCGCCTCAGGTACGCAGCTTAATCAATGAGCATCCCGCAAAAAAGCTCTCAGAGTTAATTGTGCAGGCAAAAGCGCCACTGGAAGCTGAGCTGTCGAAGGCCCATCTACCTGTCAGCAAACCACTTACCCTATTTTTATCATTCACGGATGGCCTACAACGTGCAACCGTGGTGCAGTTTTCAGGCAAGCATCTAGCCGAGATATGGAAAAAGCTCGCCGACTGGCAACAACGAAAATTTAAAGAGTCGCCCAAGGTACGCTGGCTTCGGATTGATTGGGTAACCGAAACGCGGGCCATGCCATGGGCCGACTGCTTAACAGAGATGCATAGCGCAAAGCGCAACTATTTCCGCTATGGCGTCTCTTTAGATACCAACTTCCGCTACGCCTTTCTTGAGCAAGAACTCAATGCCAACGCCATGCTGTACCTGGGGGGTAATCAGCCCAAAGCCGCACTTAATAAGAAAAACTTTCTCAGCTATGGCGTGAAGCGTTACGGTAAGCACTTCTCATTACCAACCCACCAGGATCAAGCCCTACTGTTCACCACCCAAGCCATCTTAGTACAACCCGACCAGCCGCATAAACTGCTTCACGGCTATAGCGGTGGCCAAGAAGGTCGCAATACCGGGCGGCGGATTATCGATAAGTTAGACCCCGCACAGGTCACGTCATTAATTCAGCAATCCAGCCAGTTCCTAGCAGAACAGGTCGATGCAACAGGCCGCTTTATTTATGGCATTCACCCCTGCTTCGATAGAGATATCAACGCCTACAATACGCTTCGCCACACCAGTACCACGTACTCTATGCTTGAAGCATGGGAAGTCACCCAAAGTAGCGAGCTAAAGTCAGCAATAGACCGCTCAATCGAGCACTTAACGAGCCAATTAATTCGCCAATATAGCTTACCATCGGGGGAAACCCTTGCTTACTTACAAGACAGCAATAACGAAATAAAGCTCGGCGGCAACGCGGTGTGCTTGCTTGCCCTTGTTAAGTACACAGAGCTTACTAATGACCAGCAATACTTGCCGCTGATGGAGCAGCTAGCGCTTGGCATACAGCACATGCAGCACCAGGCCACTGGCCAGTTCAATCACGTTTTAAATGCCGACGATCTCAGCATAAAAGAAGAGTTTCGCATCATATATTACGATGGCGAGGCCGCTTTCGGCCTAATGCGCCTATACGGCCTTACTAAAGATGAGCGCTGGTTGAACACGGTTGAAAAGGCGTTTGAGTATTTCATCGAGAAAGAGCACTGGAAAATCCATGACCATTGGCTTAGCTATTGCGTCAATGAATTAACGCTTTACCGGCCGGAAGAGCGTTACTACCAATTTGGCATCAAAAACGTTGCTGGGTATCTTGGCTTCGTCATTGGGCGTATCACGACGTTCCCAACGCTGCTTGAGTTGATGATGGCAGCCCACAAAATGATTACACGCTTAAAAGCCAGCGACCAACACCGACACCTGCTGGAACAGATCGATTTAAAAATGTTCTACCGCGCCTTAGAAACGCGGGCACACTACCTGCTCAACGGGTTCTTCTGGCCGGAATTCGCTATCTACTTTCAGAACCCCCAACGTATCATGGGTAGCTTCTTTATTCGCCATCACAGTTTCCGCGTACGCATCGATGATGTGGAGCACTACTTATCAGGGTATGTTGCGTTCTTGAACCACTACCTAAAAGCGCCCTTAGCCCCCTCCCCCGTGATCAACGACCGCGTTTGGAATGCCCATCACATAGAAACAGCGACCGGGGGGCGCTGGCTCCGAAGGCCTGCGCAGGACTGGTGTGCAAAGGGAGTTAAGTATTTCGCTCCCAGCGTTTGCGGTGGCGACCTGGTGGTTGTCAGAGGCGAGGATGAGAAAGTCGGCGTACTGCCAAGTCGCGTGCGCACCTTACCAACACCAGCGGGTATCATGGTGAGTTCATCCTCATCATCCGCGACGGCGCTAGAAAGCACCGAACTCCCAATACTTGAGGTCGACAACAGCGGAGAGGCAATTTTAGCCCTTGGTCGCTATGCTCGAAATCAGCTGAGCGGTGTTGTTGTCGGAGTGACTGGAAGTTCGGGTAAAACAACAGCCGTGGCGATGCTGTCACATGTTTTAGCAACCCAAGGTGACGTTTATGCCAGTGCGCACAATGCCAATTTACCGCATGGCATTGCCTGGAACCTGACGTCAGCAGGATGGGATGTGCCACACTTAGTACTAGAGATGGCCGTCGGCAGAATGCCGACTAGTTCCAGAATGGCCCAGCCACATGTTGCTGTTTTCCTCAACGTCCATCCGGCGCATATAGGTAGTTCACACACAGTGGCTGATATTGCGCGTGTCAAAAGCGCCATTTTCGAGGGTATGTCACCAGGAGGGGTCGCTGTCATCAACCGAGATATGCCTGAGTTTGAAATGGTCTTTTCGGCCGCCATTAAGAACAACCAACGCGTCATATTGTTCGGCGAACACGAGCAGAGTGACATACGACTGATTAGCTATGACAACGCAACACAGGTTGCCACATTGTCACGTTACGGCGGCCCACAGGAGCACATAGTAATTGGAGCGGCGGGCCACCATATGGCCTTGAACAGCCTTGCCGTAATAGCCGTCACTACGGCATTGGACTATCCGTTAGCACCAATACTAGAACGCTTAAAAACATTCCGCCCACTGCCCGGCCGTGGAGAGGAAAAACTGATTCGTTTTAAGGGTCGCCAGTTGACGCTAATCAATGATGCCTACAATGCCAATCCAGGCTCAATGGCCGCAGCACTGGATCGGCTGGGACACCTCACTGTTGAAGGACAACGAATTGCCATTCTGGGACAAATGGAAGACTTGGGGCCATCAGCCGAGCACTACCACACGGCACTTTTAGAGGCTGTCGAGCGCGCTAAAATCGACACACTGTATGTCGTTGGGCCCCATTACCGAACATTTTGGGAGCGTTTGTCTACTGCGCAGCAAGGCGCCCACGTGGCGTCTATTGAGGCATTAAAAACAGTGCTGGCAGATACCTTCAACGATGGCGACGGTGTACTCGTAAAAGGCTCGAACAGCACAGGCATGCATAAAATCGTTGCCTGGTTGGAAAGCGAGCAGGACTAATCATGGCCAAATACCGTGCGTAGCGACGCAGCCCATAACGACCCAATGTTAAAGACTGTTAATTCCGAGGGAAAGGTCAGTCTCATGGATAATTTCAATTAACCTCAAAACAACACCGGGCCCGAAGGCCCGGCGCTTTAGCAGTGATTCCACTATCTGAATCCCCATCAGACCATAAGCATCTGATCAAACTCGTCGTCAAGCGGGTTCTGCGGTTCAGAGAAATCCCCCATTGCCATCTCCTCAACGCTATCATTGGTTTTCTGCTGCTCCTCTTCATTGCTGTGTAAGCGCGCCATAAAACTTGCAATTACCCACAAGTCGATGATGCATCTGGATTGGCAGCTTGGAATCCAGCAACAAGATCTGCTAAGCGAATGAAGCCTCGCCATAGAACGGTGGTTCCTGGGAGAGGATCACTTGAGCGATCCAGATAACCACCCAGGCGAGCGACAGCGGTCATATAAAAAGCTATATCGCGTCGTGTGCCTTGTCTGTTTGATTGCATTGATCGGTCGAGAAGCGTTCTTTCAATATCAGTAAAAACAGCTGCAGGAGAGGTCGTTGAAGATTGGCGCTGCAGTATAGTCAACCATGATATTCGCCAGGACACGACACAGCAGAGCGCAATGCAGTTGGCAAGTCGATCTGCTGTAGCGAGACGTATATCCTCAATGCGGCAACCCGTTTTCAGCGTCTTGAAGAATGTCTCGATATTCCAACGCCGTGAATACCAAACAAGCTTTTGCACTGCGTCGGCGTGAGTAGCAACGGGAAGGTTAGTGACCAACTTCCAGATGATAGGGGAACGCCCTTCGGGTGGGTTTTTCTCTTCCGCAAAAATAATACCAAGCTTCTGTTTTGGGTACTTTTTCTGTTTCCCAATCGGTGGACAAACTGTCATCGTTGCATACTTGACCGATAGGGTCGCCTCCTGTTGATTACCTCGCTTGTCACGAAAGTGAATATCGTGTGTTCCACTGACCTGAGTCTTGGCCATCACTTGAGAAATCGTAGTGTCTCCCTCCCCAGCGAGACGATCAACGCAACTGCGGATCAAAAAGTGAGTGCCAAGATCTTGAGCCAGACAAAAGAGTTCAAAAATGTCACTCTCGCGATCACCGATATGCACGCACCGTTCAGGCGAACCTGCAAGCTCAGTAGAACGCTGCAGGTTGTCAAGCCAACGCATGCTTTCTTTCTGCTCGATGGGGACGCGGATTAACCTTGCGCTTGAGAGCTTCTGTGCCTTTGAATTTGTTCCGCGTCCAGAATTTGGCAGCTGTTAGACCCAAGGGCAACCCTTCCGTTGTGATAGCCAGACTAGCGTGCATTAAAAGCCCGCAGACGGTATGTTTAAGGTGCCGTCCCTCTTTCATCTTGCGCCCGGTTGATTCATTAATGAAACCAATCTTCTCAGGTGACGAACGCTTGAAAGAAAACTCGGTTGTATCCTGCAGGATCAATATGGGGCCATCGGTGGCTTGGATGCGCAAAGCTGAGGCGGCAAAATGTCCCTCCAAAATCTTGTCCTCGCTGACATTCTCATTCGCGAAGAAGCGATAGGCGGCCTTGGTATTGGCCCAGTCCTGAAAGGCGGTGGGTAGTGATTTGTCTGGCCGATCACCGAGTGCTTCCAGCATGACAGCCAACCTTTGATTCAGTCGCGCGTCCCCCAAGTCGCAGCCAGTCATTTCCTCGTTCACCCAGTGTTGTCCCATATTGATACCTCTTATCATATCGAACGAACTGAGAAGCCAAAAAAACACATCGGGCTTTACTTTATCAACAGTATGCTTATGTAGCTGATGATTTATGGGTAATTGCAAGTTTTGTGGCGCGCTTACAGTGATCTACTCCGGTAGGCAAGGAGAAAGTTAAGCAGTTAATGAGGAAGAGGAGGAAGATCGGCACCAATAACTCTCAGCCAAAAAGCTTATCGTTGAATTATTACTAAAGATAATGTGTGAAACATTGAAAAAATGGCGGCAACCGCCCAAAAGTTGCCACCACTTATTGAGTTATCGACTACTCGCGATATGCACTACCCATTACCTTTCTCGCATCGCATCTTGTGCGCGATTCAGTGGTTTTACCAAGTAATCAAACACGGTTTTACTACCCGTGCGGATATCCACCGTTGCTACCATGCCAGGCACAATGTCAAACTTCGTGCCTATATCATTTTCTAACGAATCCTTTTCGGTTCGTACAAATACACGGTAGTAAAAAATATTAGGGTCAGCTTCATCCTGTACCGTATCCGGTGAAATCGTCACAACCTCACCTTCCATGCCACCATAAGTGCTATGGTCATAAGCCGTTATTTTAATGTTAGCCGACTGCCCAGGATGAATAAACGCGATATCTCGTGGCGAGATACGTGCCTCGATCAGCAACTGATCATCTAAAGGTACAATGGTCATTAACCGACCATTGGGTGGAATCACCCCGCCCGTGGTTGTCACCTCCACATCTTTTACCACCCCCCTTACTGGAGAAAGCATGGTAAGCCGAGAGAGCGTATCCGAGCGCCCCATGATCACAGAAGAAAAAGCCTCTACGTCAGCACGAGCCTCAGCAAGCTCTTCCCTGGCTAACACAAAGTACTCTGACCTGACATCAGCAGCTTGTAGCTCCAGCTCTGATTCCTGGCGGCGGAGCCTGAGCACTTCCACATTGCTTGCCGCCCCCACCTGAACAAGTGACCTTGTTAGCCCTAACTCTTCTCGCACTATCGCTAACGTATCTCTAATACCTGCAAGCGAGCTCTCTAGCGCATTGGTCCTTGTTGCGTATAGTGACTGCTCTCCAGCCACTAAGCCTGGGTAGTCATCTAGTTCTTCAGGAAAAGCCAGAGGCTCTTCATTTACCTCTGCTTCTAACCTGCTTACCCGTGCCAAGGCTGCCCGATATCTGGCCGCTGTTTCTTCAACGCTAGACTTCGACTGTGTTTGATCTAGTTGAGCAAGCACTTGCCCAACTTCAACAATATCCCCTTCTCGCACGTTTAACTGGGTCACGATCCCCCCTTCAAGCGACTGCACAACTTGTTCACGTGAAGAGGGAATCACCTTGCCCTCGCCGGAAGACACTTCGACCAGCTCTGCGAAGTAGGCCCAGATAGCAAAGCTCAAGAAGCAAGCCAGTATCCACCAAATAATACGTACCGAACGGGTCGTTTTGGCATCATCGGAATATTGATTCTGGCGTTGCCTATCTTGTTCAAAATCAAGAAAAAGCAAATTTTTGGAATCTGTTTTACGATTGTTTGACTGACTCATGATGCTCCCTCCTCACCTTTCCCGTGCAGGGTTTGTGACGAATTTACACCACGTTTAACAGCCGCTGGTTGACGTTTAAGTTTAGCGAGTACGTCAGCTTTCTTGCCATCCATCACAATGCGGCCGTTATCAACCACGATAATACGCTCCACTAAACTCAATAAGGCCATACGATGCGTGGAGACCACTAAGGTTTTATTAGCCGCGAATGCAGCTAGTGATTGAATGATGTGCTTCTCTGAACTGTCATCCAGTGACGCGGTAGGCTCATCAAGCAGCAAAACATTGGGCTGGCGAAGAAAGCAACGGGCTAACAATAGTGCCTGTTTCTGCCCTCCAGAAAGGCCACTGCCACCTTCTAAAATAACGTGATCGAGCCCATCTGCAAGCTTGCTAATAAAACCTTGGGCACCTGACATTTCCAACACCTCGATCAAGTCCTGGTCGGATGCCATGGGTTTAGCCATCAATAGGTTTTCACGGAGAGTGCCGTGAAATAACCTTGCGTTCTGGCTAAGGAAAGCCACATCGCGTCGAACATCAGCAGGGTCGATGTGTGAAAGGCGGATACCGTCCAGCGTTATTTCACCCTCCGCAGATTCCAACATACCTGAGCACGCCTGGAGCAGCGTCGACTTGCCCGCGCCATTGCGTCCTAAAACAGCCACTTTCTCGCCCGGCTTTATTTGTAACTGCTCAATCTTAAGTGATGGCGTTTTAGCGGCGGCACTGTATTTAAACGTCGTATCACTAAATAGATAATCACCCTTGATAACTGGGCGATGAACACTTTTTTCTGTTTCAGGATAGTCCGTCGAACGCTGCATTAATTTATCAAGACCTTCTGCGGCCACCTTGGCTTGTTGCCATTTGCTAAGCACTTGCGTCAAACCTGTCATTGGCGACAACATTCTGGACGATAGAATAGAAGCCGCTATCAGCGTACCGCTTGTTAGGTCACCAGACATCACCATTGGAGCCCCAACCAGAACAACCGTTGCAAACACCCCTGTGATAATGGTTTGGCTCCAGACACTTAATGTGTTGGTAATGTATCTTAGCCTAAGACTTGAGTCGGCAACTTCGGAAGTATAATGATTCCACTGGCCTTGAAATCTAGGTTCAGCCTGTAGCGATTTAATATCATCCATACCTTGTATAGACTCAACTAACATTGCATTACGCAGCGACGACTCTCGCATTGACTCAGTGGCTAATTTCTTTAGCTTCCCCTGTATCAAAATAGCGGGCAACAGCATGAGCATCACCGCCACCACTGGCACTAACACTAAAGAGCCAGCGATATACCAAAAAACAAAACAGAAAAGGATAAAAAAGGGCATGTCTGAAAACGCAGTGACCGTCGTTGACGTCATTAGCTCTCTAACGCGTTCCAGCTCGCGAATTTGCGATATAAATGTGCCCGTTGACGTCGGTCTTTCTGAATTTCTAATTCTTAGCGCATGGCCATACACTTTATCAGACATGCGTAAATCAGCACGTTTACCCAGTAGATCTGTTACCCGAACCCTTACTCTTCTCAAAATAAAGTCAAAGACCAGTGCAACCACAACGCCACTAAATAGCACATAAAGTGTTGAGTAGGATTCAGCGGGTATCACACGATCATAAACTTGCCGAGTAAATACAATTCCAGCGAGCGCTAGAATATTAGAAAGCAAAGCGGCCAACATAATGTGTCCATACGGTTTCCAATCCCGTAGAACAATTTTTCTTAACCAGTGCTTATCATAAGGTTTTATATATTCATCGACTCGTGAGTCAGGCACCGAGCGTGCTGGCCGAGCCATATAAAGACCTACAGCGTGCTGCTCAAGAATACTTATATCAAGCCTGCTTTTTACTCCCCCATCACCACAATAAACTAGTCCAACTTCATTCTGACTACTTATTGTTTCAATAACAGCAAATTGGCCATTGTCAAACTGCACAATAATGGGCAACCGCCAGGGCGTCATTAATTTTTTATTGTAAGGCTCAATCGTCAATGTCATGCCCAATTGATGAGCAATACCACGAAACGCATCAGAAAGCGCCGCCCCTTGACTCCAAGCTGAACGAATTTTAGCGTTTTCAGCAGAGTAATCTAATCGGTAGTGGCGGGCGACCATTGCCATCGCCTCTATCCAATGGTCGAAGTCGACGTTTTGCGTCTCATCAGCCTCTCCTAGGCTTTCATCTGACATGTCTATACACCTTATACTCTATAATTAAATTATAGTAAGTAATTATGCACACAAGCATAAATAAGCGCGCCTGTTGAGCGCGCAAAACTCACATTGATGATACTCAAAAAACTATAGAAAAACTCAATCACTGTGGCGAAAGGCTTATCCCTTGAATAGATTCATCACTTATTTCAAACATATCGCGAAACCCAGAGGACGCATAAAGGCAGTCAAGCTGAACAGCGTACATATCGTAACGTGCACTCTCCATACTAATTCTGGCCTGCTGTATCTCTTCTTCTGCGTTCAATAGATCTAGCAATGATCGTGTCCCTAGTGACAAATACTGTTGACGATAAAGTTCCTGCGTAACAGTCATGCCCTCTACCCTTTTGTTCAGGATATCAATTTGGTTCTTCGCGCTACGCGTTTGTTCCTGGGCATCTTGTACTCTTCTTTGCAACTCAATTAATACATTATCTTTTGATGCCTCTAGTGCTTGCAGTACGTAGTCAGCCGACCGCCGTTGAGCACGGGTAGCTCCGCCCTGATATAGGCTGCTGGATACATTAAACCGCAACGATACATCTGTATCATCATTGTTGCCGATCTGGTTAATAAATTGGTTAAAGCCTGCTTCTGCGGAGATCGTTGGGTAAAAATCTGCCTCACGCCGAGCAATTTGTGCGCGTGCTTCTTCGCGCTGGGCATCGGCCACCATAATTTCCGGTACATTATGAAACTGATCAGAAGCCGCCTTACATACTTGTAACAGGCCGTCGGGAAGCGTGTCCGCAACACTAACCGGACCCTGCGCTCCAATAAGCCGACTTAAGTTATTTTGACTAATTGTTAACTGCGACTGATACTGCTCGCGTATAGCTCTAGCAGCTTCCACCCTTGACTGGGCCTGAACCTCATCAGACAGTGTACTGGCGCCAAGCGCTGAACGTCTTTCAGCTAACGCCTGTATATCGGTGACACTGTTTACTTGATCATCTGCAATCGCCAACAAGGTTTTAAAACGCTGAATATTAATCACCGCTTGAGCGACTTCAAGCGCCAGTTGATCGATTGCCAATAGAACTCTTGCTTGATCGCGTTCCACTCCAAATAATTCAGCTTTTACTTCATTTTCAACTTTGCCAAAATCATAGAGCATTTGGGAGGCAGTAATATTGAACGCTTCTTCCGTTTGACTACTAGATGTTCTGTACTCAGATGATAGCCCTGCATTGACCTGTGGAAGAGCCCCTGAACGCGCCACCGCTACCTGCTCATTTTGTTGATATAAGCGCCCCAATGTTTCAGCAATAGAAGGATACCAGTTAACCGCTTGTTGAATCGCTGTTTGCATGGTTAGCTGTCGGGCCTCCTGCGCAGGCTGCCCCGTGGCACCATTAAATATCGACGGATCACTTACCTGCGCCCACGTCGTGTTAATCCCACCCCATGATAAAAAACTGACTGCCAATGCCCATGCTGCGCAGGGAGTCTTATTTTTTAGTTTGTCAGCACTGAGGCTTCTCATAGTTAGCTTCACTCCATTTTGCGATGATCACTTGGGCTGACATAACAGCTTTTCTTACAGCGTCCATTCCAGCATTTTGCCATCAATACCACTGAGAGTTACTGCATTGATGGCAAAACACTACGTGCCAATACTGGGCATCTTTATCTTAACCAAAAAAATGCACCGGGCCCTTGGGCCCGGTGCTTTGGCAGTAGTGCCAACGTTAACGTCTTAATCAAACCACATAGGTGTTCTGATCAAGCTCGTCGTTAAGCGGATTCTGCGCTTCGGAGTAGTCACCCATCGGTACCTCCTCCATCATTTCAGAACCGCTTGCTACCAGCTCTTCCTCTTCATTACTGTCTCCAAACTCAGGCAGCACTAGGTCCCCATCACCAGATCCGTCATCCATATCGCTTAGACTAAACATCATCTGGCTGGCTTCGGCTGACTCACCTTCAGCTGGCGGTGCACCACCACCCAACTCAGCAACCACAGCTGGGTCAACCTCACCTTCAACCAGAACTGTTTTGTTTCCGGCAACATCTTCCGCTACCGCGGCAATGTCATACCCTGGGGCCAGGTTAGTCAATGCCGAGGTGCCATCGCCGTCATGATTAGCCCCCATCCAGCCAACGACAAAGTCATCGCCTCCCGTCGGGGTTACATAGATGGAATCCCAGTTGGCATTATTGTTATTGGATATACCAGCGCCATCACCTCCCGCCACAAGCGTTTCCTGATCAGTCAAGGCATTGCCTTGCTGATCGTAGATACGGTAATAAAGCGCCTCATCGTTGCCATTATAGCCCTGACGCCAAACGGCCACTAGATTACCGCTGTCCAGCGTTGCCAGTACGGGCGGGCCCTCTACTGCTAATAATCCTGCTTCCGTTGATGTGGAGATAGGCGTGTCATTGAGCACATAGAACCCTGCGTCTCCGGGACTCTGTGTTGGATCGATGATCGCCAATATTGGCCGATTCGCTACAGTAGTGTCAGGGTCAGCGGTATTGCGGCTCCAGCCGATGGCGAGCGTGCCATTATCCAGAGTAGTTACATCCATGATCGGTGTGTTGAAGCCTGGATATCCATCAATCGTAGTCGCAAACTCCCACTGATCGCCTCGGGGAGTTCCATCCGCATTCCACAGCCGACCTAACAGATTCCTGGTAGTGGAGTCGTTACTGCTTGCGCGGTCGAACCACAAGGTGACGAATCCGCCATCGTCCAAGGCATGGATAAGCGGAGCCGACTCAAAGCCGTCATTCGCCTGGCTGCGCACTTCTACATCGCTGGCCACCGTGACCGGACTGGCAGGATTACTGACATCCACCACTGAGAGGATAGGCATGTGTCCGCCTTGCCCAAACTCCTGGGCGATACCAACGACAAAATTGCCGTTCTCCAGCTGGTCGACATAGAGGTTTCGCGCATGGCCACCCCAGATAGTTTGGTCCATGCCGTTTTGACCAATCTGGAATTCATTGCCCAGGGCGTTGCCCTCCTGGTCAAATACACGACCGTAGATGCTTGCCCCAGCGCTGTCGATATCCTTCGCATAGACAGCAAATACGTTACCGTCATTTGTCAGCGACAGAATGGGGGCAGATTCAGGATCGGCAGCCACGCCTTCCGAGACATTCACATCCTCAGCAACTTTGAAGCCTGCCTCGGTTGGTGCAACGGTAGTGTCGATAATGGTCATCTTGGACTGAATACTGCCAGCAGCATCAGCATTGTTAATCGACCAGCCGATGGCGACCTTGCCGTCATCCATCTTCAGGACATCAAGACCATCGACATTTTTATACCCGATGCCTGCAGCCTTGTTGTAGCCAAAGTCGCTTATATCAAACGTATCAGTCTTCGGCGTACCATCGGCGTTATAGAGTCGACCACGCAATAGATGGCCATCACCGTAGGTACTCAGGTTGGCTCCTTCTCCCCATACATAGAGCAAGTCACCATTATCCAACTGGGTGACCATCGGGGCGGTTTGCGAGCCATCAGGGTTTTGATCGCTTACAACGCCGGCACTGAGTTTGATGAGTCGATCACTGGTAAAGGTGAAATCACCATTTGCATCCGCGGTGACGGCATTGCCTAGAGAGTCGCCGTTGGCGTCAAATATTTCAACGCGACTACCTGGCTCAGCAGTGCCCGTCACAATACTCGACGATGAGTTTTGGTTAGTGACCTCGGTGATTTCGATACCAGGCGGCGTGGTATCAACCGTCACTGCCCCTAACGCCCCTGTGTCGCTGACATTCCCCGCTTCGTCGGCCTGGCGGACAACGACGTCATCCGCGGCGTACACTCCTTCAGGCAGGTCAAAGCTAATACCCTGACCTTCATTCCAGGTTACGCCGCCATCGGCAGAGTATTCCCAGGTCGCACCTACCTCCAGCTCAATCACTTCAACCGCGCCGTCAAAGGTAATGTCATCGATACCGGAACTGCCCGTGTCATTGGCGAGCGTAAGCGATGGTGCATCAGGCGCGGTAAGGTCACCGGTTACCACGGCTGGCGCGGAGTCGTTACCTTCGGCATCGACAGAGAAGACGTCATAGTCCTTACCATCTTCGAGAGGATCGGCGGTAGTGATCGTATAGTTACCGTTCTCGTCGGCATCGCCAGTGCCAATCACATCTCCGGTATCCGGGTCACGGATTTCGACGGTGCTGTTGGGCTCAGCGGTGCCGCTGACGATGCTACCGTCGGCTACGCCAGATGCGTCGAAGGTGTTGGTCATGCTGTCAACCGTTGGCGCATCGGAGACCGACAAGTCCTCGACATGGGTCGTCACATTTCCAGCAACATCTTCCGCGATCACATTGATTTGGTAGTCCGAACCAGTTCCTAGCGTCGGCTCGATCAGGTTAGTCAATGCTGAGGTGCCATCACCATCAAGGTCAGCCCCCATCCAGCCAACGACAAAGCTATCACCGCCTGTCGGCGTCACGTAGATGGAGTCCCAGTTGGCATAATTGTTAGCGGAGATACCCGACCCATCGCCACCGGCAATCATTACCTTTTGATCCGTCAGGGCATTGCCTTGCTGATCGTAGATACGGTAATAAATCGCTGCGTCATTGGAGTTATAGCCATCACGCCAAACGGCTACCAGGTTACCACTGTCCAGCGTTGCTAGTACGGGCGGGCCCTCTACTGCTCCCAGCCCGGTTTCCGTCGATGCGGAAATAGGCGTGTCATTGAGCACATAGAAGCCTGCGTCTCCGGGACTCTGCGTTGGATCGATGATCGCCAATATCGGCCGATTCGCTACAGTAGTGTCAGGATCAGCAGTATTGCGGCTCCAGCCGATGGCGAGCGTGCCATTATCCAGAGTAGTTACATCCATGATCGGTGTGTTGAAGCCTGGATATCCATCAATCGTAGTCGCAAACTCCCACTGATCTCCTCTGGGCGTTCCATCCGCATTCCACAGCCGTCCAAGCAGATTCCTGGTAGTGGAGTCGTTACTGCTTGCGCGGTCGAACCACAAGGTGACGAATCCGCCATCGTCCAAGGCATGGATAAGCGGAGCCGACTCAAAGCCGTCATTGGCCTGGCTGCGCACTTCTACGTCGCTGGCTACCGTGACCGGACTGGCAGGATTACTGACATCCACCACAGAGAGGATAGGCCTATGCCCACCCTGTACATACTCTTGGGCGATGCCGACGACAAAATTGCCGTTTTCCAGCTGGTCGACATAGAGGTTTCGCGCATAGCCACCCCAGATAGTTTGGTCCATGCCGTTTTGACCAATCTGGAACTCGTTGCCCAGTGCGTTACCCGTCTGGTCAAAGACACGGCCGTAGATGCTTGCACCAGCGCTGTCGATATCCTTCGCATAGACAGCAAACACATTACCGTCGTCTGTCAGCGACAGAATGGGGGCAGACTCAGGATCGGCAGCCACGCCTTCCGAGACATTCACATCCTCAGCAACTTTGAAGCCTGCCTCGGTTGGTGCAAGGTTGGTGTCGATAATGGTCATCTTAGACTGAATACTGCCAGCAGCATCAGCATTGTTAATCGACCAGCCGATAGCGACCTTGCCATCATCCATTTTTAAGACATCAAGACCATCGACATTTTTATACCCAGTGCTCGCAGCTTTGTTGTAGCCAAAGTCGCTTATATCAAACGTATCAGTCTTCGGCGTACCATCGGCGTTATAGAGTCGACCACGCAATAGATGGCCATCACCGTAGGTACTCAGGTTGGCTCCTTCTCCCCATACATAGAGCAAGTCACCATTATCCAACTGGGTGACCATCGGGGCGGTTTGCGAGCCATCAGGGTTTTGATCGCTCACTACACCGGCGCTAAGCCCTTCCAAGTTAACGGGTTGATCGGTAACAAAGGCGAATGCACCACTCTCATCAGCGAAGACAGGCTCACCTAGAGAATTCCCCTCAGCGTCTGTTATCTCAACCTTGCTATTCGGCTCAGTAGTGCCTGTAATCGTGCTCGACTCGGCATCATGAACCACCTCGTCGATAATCACTTCAGGCAACGTCGTGTCAACGATTGTTGCCCCTAAGGAGCCTGTGTTGCTGACATTTCCGAAGGTATCCGTCTGGCGAGCAACAACATCGCCATCGGCATACTCGCCTTCTGGCAAGACAAAGCTACTGCCCTCACCATCGTTCCAGGTTTCACCACCATCAGAGGAGTACTCCCAGGTCGCTCCTTCTTCCAAGCCGGCGACAGCAATCGAGTCCTCATAGGTATTCGCGTCGCTATCAGACCGCCCCGTGTCAGTGACTAGAGTAAGCGTCGGTGCGTCTGGCGCGGTGGTATCATCGGCACCTCCGGTGGCCGTGGCTGGCTCGGAGACATTGCCGGCATCGTCGATGGCAACGACGTCATAGTCTTTACCATCTTCCAGCGGCTCGTCGGTGGTGATCGCGTAGTTGCCGTTCTCGTCGGCTGGGCCGGTGCCAACCACTTCGCCGGTATCGGGATCACGGACTTCGACGGTACTGTTAGGCTCAGCAGTACCGCTTACCGTGGAGCCAACTGGCTCACCGTTTTCATCTAGCGTATTGGTAACGCTATCAACGGTCGGTGCGTCTGGCGCGGGGGTATCAGGAATATCACCGGTGGCCGTGGCTGGCTCGGAGACATTGCCGGCATCGTCGATAGCGACGACGTCATAGTCCTTACCATCTTCCAGCGGCTCGTCGGTGGTGATCGCGTAGTTGCCGTTCTCGTCGGCTGGGCCGGTGCCAACCACTTCGCCGGTATCGGGATCACGGATCTCGACCGTGCTGTTGGGCTTGGCGGTACCGCTTACCGTAGTGCCAACTGGCTCACCATTCTCGTCAAAGGTGTTGACGACACTATCAACAGTCGGTGCGTTAGTCCCCGTCACTGTGACCGGCTCGGAGCCATTGCCAGCCTCGTCCGTAGCCACGACGTCATAGTCCTTGCCTTCTTCCAGCGGCGTGTCGGTGGTGACCGCATAATCACCATTTTCGTCGGCATCACCCGCGCCGACCACATCACCGGCGTCCGGATCACGGATCTCGACGGTGCTGTTGGGCTCGGCGGTACCGCTTACCGTGGTGCCGTCCGGCTCGCCGTTTTCATCATAGGTGTTACCGACACTGCCGACGGTCGGCGCGTCAGGCGCGGTGGTATCTCCCGTCGCCGTCGCTGGCTCGGAGTCGTTGCCGGCGTCGTCGATGGCGACGACGTCATAGTCCTTGCCATCTTCCAGCGGCGTGTCGATGGTGATCGCATAGTCACCGTTTTCGTCGGCATCACCCGCGCCGACCACATCACCGGTGTCCGGATCACGGATCTCGACTGTGCTGTTGGGCTTGGCGGTACCGCTTACCGTAGTGCCAACTGGCTCACCATTCTCGTCAAAGGTGTTGACGACACTATCAACAGTCGGTGCGTTAGTCCCCGTCACTGTGACCGGCTCGGAGCCATTGCCAGCCTCGTCCGTAGCCACGACGTCATAGTCCTTGCCTTCTTCCAGCGGCGTGTCGGTGGTGACCGCATAATCACCATTTTCGTCGGCATCACCCGCGCCGACCACATCACCGGCGTCCGGATCACGGATCTCGACGGTGCTGTTGGGCTCGGCGGTACCGCTTACCGTGGTGCCGTCCGGCTCGCCGTTTTCATCATAGGTGTTACCGACACTGCCGACGGTCGGCGCGTCAGGCGCGGTGGTATCTCCCGTCGCCGTCGCTGGCTCGGAGTCGTTGCCGGCGTCGTCGATGGCGACGACGTCATAGTCCTTGCCATCTTCCAGCGGCGTGTCGATGGTGATCGCATAGTCACCGTTTTCGTCGGCATCACCCGCGCCGACCACATCACCGGTGTCCGGATCACGGATCTCGACTGTGTTGTTGGGCTCGGCGGTACCGCTTACCGTGGTGCCGTCCGGCTCACCGTTTTCATCATAGGTGTTGACGACACTGTCAACGGTCGGCGCGTCTGGTGCGACGGTAACCCCCGTTGCCATGGCTGGCTCGGAGCCGTTGCCAGCGTCGTCCGTGGCCACGACGTCATAGTCCTTGCCATCTTCCAACGGTGTGTCGGTGGTGATCGCATAATCACCGTTTGCATCGGCCGCCCCGGAGCCAACCACATCGCCGGTGTCGGGATCACGGATCTCGACCGTGCTTTTGGGCTCGGCAGTACCGCTTACCGTGGTGCCGTCCGGCGTATTGGCAACACTGTCGACGGTCGGCGCGTCTGGTGCAGTAGTATCGCCCGTCGCCGTCGCCGGCTCGGAGTCATTACCAGCGTCGTCGATGGCGACGACATCATAGTCTTTACCATCTTCCAGCGGCGTGTCGACGATGATCGCATAATCACCGTTTGCGCCAGCCTGCTCGGTGCCGACGACATCGTCGGTGTCTGGATCGCGGATCTCGACCGTGCTGTTGGGCTTGGCGGTACCGCTTACCGTGGTGCCGTTCGGCTCACCACTTTCGTCAAAGGTATTGACGACACTATCAACGGTCGGTGCGTCTGGTGCGACGGTAACCCCCGTTGCCATGGCTGGCTCGGAGCCGTTGCCAGCGTCGTCCGTGGCCACGACGTCATAGTCCTTGCCATCTTCCAACGGTGTGTCGGTGGTGATCGCATAATCACCGTTTGCATCGGCCGCCCCGGAGCCAACCACATCGCCGGTGTCGGGATCACGGATCTCGACCGTGCTTTTGGGCTCGGCAGTACCGCTTACCGTGGTGCCGTCCGGCGTATTGGCAACACTGTCGACGGTCGGCGCGTCTGGTGCAGTAGTATCGCCCGTCGCCGTCGCCGGCTCGGAGTCATTACCAGCGTCGTCGATGGCGACGACATCATAGTCTTTACCATCTTCCAGCGGCGTGTCGACGATGATCGCATAATCACCGTTTGCGCCAGCCTGCTCGGTGCCGACGACATCGTCGGTGTCTGGATCGCGGATCTCGACCGTGCTGTTGGGCTTGGCGGTACCGCTTACCGTGGTGCCGTTCGGCTCACCACTTTCGTCAAAGGTATTGACGACACTATCAACGGTCGGTGCGTTAGTCCCCGTCACCGTGGCCGGCTCGGAGCTATTGCCAGCGTCGTCCGTGGCAACAACTTCATAGTCCTTGCCATCTTCCAGCGGCGTGTCGGTGGTGATCGCATAATCACCGTTTTCGTTGGCATCACCCGCGCCGACCACATCACTGGTTTCTGGATCACGGACTTCGACGGTGCTGTTAGGCTCAGCAGTACCACTTACCGTGGTGCCGACCGGCTCGCCGTTTTCATCATAGATGTGACCAACACTGTCAACGGCCGGCTCGTCTGGCGCAGTGGTATCCCCGGTTACCGTGGTCGGCTCAGAGACATTGCCAGCATCGTCGATGGCGACAACGTCATAATCATTGCCGTCTTCCAGCGGCTCGTCAGTGGTAATCGCGTAGTCGCCATTTTCGTCAGCATTACCCGCGCCGACGACTTCGCTGGTGTTTGAATCACGAACCTCAACGGTGCTGTTGGGCTCGGCAGTACCATTAATCGTGGTGCCGTTAGGCTCACCGTTTTCATCTAGCGTATTGGTAATACTGCCAACAGTAGGAGCCACCGGAGGATCCACGTCTGCATCGGCATCGGCATCGGCATCTGCATCTGCATCTGCATCTGCATCGGCGTCAGCATCTGCATCGGCGTCAGCATCTGCATCTGCATCGGCGTCAGCATCGGCATCGGCGTCAGCATCGGCATCGGCGTCAGCGTCAGCGTCAGCATCTGCATCTGCATCGGCGTCAGCGTCAGCATCTGCATCGGCGTCAGCGTCTGCATCTGCATCTGCGTCAGCATCTGCATCTGCGTCAGCATCTGCATCTGCGTCAGCATCTGCATCTGCGTCAGCATCTGCATCTGCGTCATCGCTGTCAGAGTCGCTATCCGCAACCGCTGCAGCCACGCCGACCAAGCCTAGCGCTCCCAATGCTATTGCCCACGCAGGGATTCCCCCAGCCAGCTCGGCACCAGCCAGCTCGGCAGCCTCTTGGATTTCAGCAAACGAAAACCCTGACCAAGGTGCCTCGTACTGCCCCCACCAAATAACGTCATTGGAGTCTTCAAGCAGCAGCTCGCTCCGCTCGCCCTCTGAGACATTAAAAAAGCCCGTAATGACAATCTGTTCCCCTGACTTTAGGGTAATAATCAGATCCATTCCCGACCGATTGTACTCTGCTATTTCCTCAGGCCCTATGGCAAGTTTAACTACACTAGGAACCTGTAGATCAACAACACTGTCTAGCGGTAGCTCAAGCGCATCACCACCCGATTTAGGGGCAACAACAATGGGTGCATTATCCATATTTCACCTATTCTGGTTTTTTCGTCTAATTTGATACCTTGAAGATGCCTCCCTTCGCGATACACTAGTTAACACTCATAAGAACACTAGTGAGTTCCCACGCAAACAATCTTCAAGGCTGAAAGTAACTGCCAATATCCACAGCTGATTATTGTTGGGCTTGGCTCTCTTTTACTTAAAAGCTTCTAGCAAGCTTGCAAAAGCTAGCCACTCTCAGTTTCAAATATTTTCTTGTAATAAAATTTCCACGCGGCGGTTAGGTGCCAGACACTCTTTTAATGCAGCCCCCGCAATATTTTGACAACTCACCAAAGGCTCGCTCTGCCCCTGACCTGCATAACGGATATTCAGAGGATCGGCTCCGCCTTCTACTAAAGCATCAGCGACCGCTTTTGCCCGCTGTTCGGAAAGGCGTAAGTTGTATTCCGCCGAACCAATTCGGTCGGTATGCCCTGTCACTAAAATAGTGGGAGCTTGAAATCTTGTTTGGGCACTTTGGATGGCCCGTTGAAGCTCTGCTCGTCCTTGCGAAGAGATGGCGTAGCTATCAAAGCCAAATAAAAAATCAGCTGAGAAGCTGACTTCTTGAGGCTGAGCTGGCGTTGAGAGTTCTGCGAATAAGAGATCGCACTGTGGCCGACGCCATTCTGAAGACGTAAGCACCTGCTGAGAAAATGAAACCCGGTATTGGCATACAAGGTAACTTTCGCCGTGTAGTGGCAAGTTAACGTTGTATAACCAACCATCCCCCTGGCTATCGGCTGACGGGTCATTGGGTAAGCCAAGCAGGCTTGTTACATTTTGTTGGGTTAGCCTGCCAGCCCCCGCCTCTACTTGCCGTAAGTTATCGAGAGGTATAAAAGTACCATCACGTAGAAACGGCTCACTGAGTTCTGCAGGGATTGCTTCAACATCAGGAAACCCTTCCGCATGAACAGAGTTAAAGAAGCTGCTCACCGCTAAAACAGAGCTAGCAGCCAGCAGCGCAGTTTTTGTGTTAATACCCATAGTTTATCCCCTGCTACTTAAAATTTATGCCGCATAGTGCCGCATAGTTTTTACCGCGTATTTGTTAACGCATAGTTACTGCGCAGTTACCTGCGCAGTTACCTGCGCAGTAAGATCGGCAAGCGTTTGCACCAGCCGCAATCTAAATTTTAGTTAGCCAACGTTCCTCTCCACTGCCTACCAGGAGTCAATAACCAATTTAACAATTCACTAACAATTGATGGCTCTTTAGTATTTTTTTCATGTTCACCGAAGTTAGACCACTTCAAAAAAAATCGCAACAAAAGAACACCATCCACCAGCGCTTAGCTATTAAGCTTTCACCTCATCAATCACATGTTTTTTAAAAAACCAACTAACTAAAAAAAGATCAAAATAAAAACAATCACTTACCCAGAAAACCCTGACCCCAACTAAAACAATTAAACTCTAATATACTGACGTGCTTAGTCATTCATTCGAAAATGCTTGCTCGACCACCCTAGTATTCAAGCGTTTGTTCGTCTTAATGCAGTGCTATTTTACCATCTCTAAACTCTTCAAACTTTATTCCTTAAAGAAAAGATATTTCCCTTCTAGCAAATACTTATCACTGAACGAAACTCAACAGCCTTGGATAATCGACCAAAGCAAGAAAGTACATGTCTGCCTCACAATTCGGCGCCTAGATGGCAAAAAGTAACACAGGAGTGGGGCCACACCAGCCGATATTGCTGGCAACACAATCGCTGAAAAAACAAAAGGGTCTCGAAGACGTTGATGTCTACAGAGACCCTCATCGAATTACCAGAGAGGCACTACTCATCATAGTGCCAATGGTGTTGGCCGCTATTAGCGACGCTTAGGCTTACGCATAGCTTGAACCGGGCGGCGTTTGTGTTTATCACGGCTCCAGCGGTTTTTCTCGTCGGGTGTTAGTGCAGGTACCTTGCGAGTTTCTAGATTTGCTAACGTAGCCAGGTCGTCGACCTCATCTTGGGAGAGTTCAACCCATTCGCCTGCTTTAGCACGCTTATCAAGGAAGATGTTGCCATAACGCACCCGTTTCAGACGGCTAACCGTTAGCCCCTGAGATTCCCACAGGCGGCGTACTTCGCGGTTACGACCTTCTAAAATCACCACGTGAAACCAGGTATTAATGCCTTCGCCGCCAAATTCTTGTACATCAGTAAAGCGCGCTGGACCATCTTCTAGCATGACGCCGTCAACCATAGCGACAATATGCTCGCGCTTGACCTCACCCATCACGCGAACCGCGTACTCGCGCTCGACCTGGGTCGAAGGGTGCATTAGTCGGTTAGCAAGTTCGCCGTCTGTAGTGAATAGCAACAGGCCGCTGGTGTTAATATCCAAACGGCCAATGGCAACCCAGCGCTCGCCTTTAAGGCGCGGGAGACGTTCAAACACCGTGCGCCGCCCTTCTGGATCTTTACGCGTGCACAACTCTCCTTCCGGCTTGTTGTACATAATCACACGGCGCGGCACTTCCTCTTCGGGGCGCAGCGACACAGGGCGATCATCAAAACTGACCTTATCGCGAGCTTCTACTCGGTCGCCTAACTTGGCTACCTGGCTATTAACCTTTACCCGGCCGTCGGAAATGGCAGTTTCCATTTCACGGCGTGATCCCAGCCCTGCCCGGGCCAGTACTTTTTGCAGCTTTTCACTGGCGGGGGGCGTGGTGTTATTACTCTGGCTCATGGTCGTCTGACCTCACATCGTTAGTCTGCGTGCGCGCATCATCGTCACGCTGCGCACGTGCCGCTAAGCGCGCCTCTAAATCGGCAAAACTCAGCGGCTGGGTTAACGCCGTCTCGGCGTGTTTATCAGCTATCTCAGCTGCAACAATCTCAGCTGAAGCGATCTCTTCACTCTGGGGTGGCGCATCCTGCACGGTTTCAGGCATTTCGTCCAGTGCTGGCTGCGTTTCATCTTGCTCAATAACCGTATCGCTTTCATCGGCATTGACCAGTTCATGCATCGGCGGCAATGCATCCAAGGTTTTCAAGCCAAAATCATCTAAAAAGCTGCGGGTGGTGGCATAAACGGCTGGTCGCCCAGGCACATCTCGATGGCCTACCACGCGAATCCACCCCCGCTCCATTAGTGTGCGGATAATAGAGCTACTAACACTCACACCGCGCACGTCTTCAATATCCCCCCGCGTTACCGGCTGGCGATAAGCAATCAGCGCCAGCGTTTCCAACAGTGCCCGGGAGTAGCGCTGTGGCCGCTCGTCCCATAGGCGTGACACCCAATGAGAGAGCCGCGGGCGAATACGCAACTGAAAGCCTGACGCGGTCTCTACCAGCTCCAGCGCTCCATCTTCATGGCGCAGAGCAAGGCGGGACAAGGTATCGCGCAGGGCTTTTTTAGACGGGCACTCGTCTGCTAAAAACAGCGTTTCAAGCCGCTCTAAAGAAAGCGGCTCGCCAGCAGCGAGCAACGCCGCTTCAATAATATCGTCTAACGTGGTGTCTCTCACGGCGACTCCTCGTCAGGCTCAAATGCAGACTCCTCAAATGCAGACTCTGAGACGTCATCGTCTGAGTCAACCTCTTCAAATGCGCTCTCCTCTCCATCTGTGAGGGCTGCACGTCGCGCACGCACATGAATGGGCGACAATGGCGCGTTCTGTACAATTTCGATCATGGCTTCTTTGGCTAACTCTAAAATGGCCATAAACGTCACCACGACTCCGGCGCGCCCCTCTTCCAGCGTAAACAACGCTTCAAACGGGGTATAGCGCTGATGGTCCCCATCGTGACTTAACTGCTCCATAATTTTCAGCATGCGTTCGCGGGTAGAGAGCACCTCACGGCTGATTTGGTGGGCTTGCGCCAGCTCAGCGCGTTTCAGAATATCTGACAGCGCTCCCAGCAGCTCATCTAACCCTACATCGGGATGAATTACCCGCGCCTCTAACGGGGGCAGGCCCGCCTGCACACTAAACCAGTCACGCCCTACTCGAGGCAGCGTATCCAACGTTTCGGCGGCTTCCTTTAAGCGCTCATACTCTTGCAGACGGCGAATCAGCTCGGCCCTGGGATCTTCTTCCTCTTCGCCTTCTGCCTTCGGTGGGCGCGGCAGTAGTGTGCGGGATTTAATTTCCGCCAGCATAGCCGCCATTAATAAGTACTCCCCGGCCAGCTCTATCTCCATGGCTTTCATCAGTTCCACATACTCAATGTATTGATGAGTAATGGTCGCCACATTGATCGTCAAAATATCCAAGTTCTGACGGCGAATAAGATAGAGCAGCAGATCAAGCGGCCCTTCGAAGGCCTCTAGAAACACGCGTAGCGCCTCTGGCGGTATATAGAGATCCTCCGGCAACTGCATGATGGGCTCATCAAACAAGCGCCCAAGCGCTTCCGCTACCGGTTCGGCAGTTGGTTCAATTAGTTCGTGATCAACGGGGGCGTTTGGCGTCTCGCTCACGCGGGGCGTGTTCCTATTTAGTTAAACGTCCATGGTTAGTTGAGCACCCATGGTTAGTTAAATGGCTATGCTCGCCAGTGTAACAGCGTGCCGCCTACCGAGGCATTATCACTAACCTGCCTCAGCCGCCTTGCGATAACGCCCTTGGTAGTCAAACAGCTTATCGCGAAGCTGCCAGTGCCGTCCGACCTTACGCCCTACAACAAAATCAGGATGGCGCAGACGGCGCTGCTCTTCGACCACCTCGACCGGCGAAACAGGCTGCCACTTAGCACCTGGGGCACGCAGGTGGGTGCGTAAAAAAACCGCATAAAATGCCCGCCGCTGAGCAGGCGTTTCCAGCGCAAACCACTCTGCCAAGCTCGCGCCATCTTCATCGTAATAGGTCACTTTTAGACGTGGCAGCCCCCGCCCATTGGTCGTGGCCTCTAACTGCATACCGCTGACTCGCAGCACTTTGGCATCTTTTAATTTGAGTGCGTCTTTGAGCTTATCGTCGGCATCCACCAGCAGTTGCTCACAACCATGACATCGGCGGGCGGCAATATCATTCTCAGCGCCACACTGCTCACAAACTTTAAAGCGAAAACGAAAATCGCACTGTTTTTGATCGGTACCCTGCCTACTCTTGCCCGGCTTAGCGGGCGGACTGGGATTGTCTACCAGCCCCTGGCAGCGGCGGCCAAAATGCTCAATCACCAGCTCTCCATCACGCTTACCCCAGAACAGATTGGCATGGCCACACGCTGGGCACTCAACCTGGACCGGTTCGCTGTCGCTGTCTGGTTTTGGCTCGCCGACTTCTGGCGCATAAAGGTCCCAGGGATTACCAGCGAAATCCAACACCAGGCAGTTGGTTTTATCCGGTGATAAACGCAGCCCTCGACCAACAATCTGCTGGTAAAGGCTCACCGATTCCGTGGGCCGCAGAATAGCGATTAAATCCACATGAGGCGCATCGAACCCTGTGGTTAGCACGGCCACATTAACTAGAAACTTAAGCTTACGCGCCTTGAACGCCTCAATCAGAGAGGTGCGCTCTTGGGAGGCCGTCGCACCGGTAATCAGCGCCGCTTGCTCTGCGGGTAAGTAGCTGATAATTTCTTCAGCATGAGCGACCGTTGCGGCAAAAATCATCACCCCTTGGCGTTCTTCAGCGTACTCAACCACCTGCTGAATAATCCTTGGCGTAGCACGGCTACCGGCAACAACGCGATTGAGCTCTTCCTCACGAAACCAACCGCTAGAGGCAGGGGCCAAGGCGGAAAAATCGTAACCTTCAATGGCCATATCTAGCCGTTTAGGCTCCGCCAAAAAACCTTGTTTCACCATCAATCGTAGCGGCTGCTCAAAGACGCATTCGGCAAAGAAGCACGCTTCATCGCCGCGCACCATGCCGTGGTGATGGCGGTGGTAGATAAACCCCTGCCCTAATCGAAACGGCGTAGCGGTTAAGCCGAGAATCTTTAGCTGCGGATTCTGATGCTGAAGATGCTCAATCACTTGGCGATAGCTGGCATCTTTTTCCAGCGACACCCGGTGGCATTCATCAATCACCAATAACGTAAAACTGGCGTCACTGAAGCGCTCTAGATTACGCACCACTGATTGCACCGAGCCAAACACTACTTGTCGGCTGGCCTCTTTACGTTTGAGGCCCGCGCTAAAGATATCTGCCTCAAGCCCGTAGGCTTGGTACTTGGCATGATTTTGCTCAACCAGCTCACGCACATGGGCCAGTACCAGCACTCGGCCACGGGCTAGTCTGGCCAGCTCAGCAATCACTAACGACTTACCGCTCCCAGTGGGTAATACCACCACTGCAGGTGCGCTGCTGGCACGGAAGTGACCGACTACACGCTTTACCGCCTCCGTTTGGTAGGGGCGTAAACGGGGTGGTGAGCCAGAAACAGGATCGCTGGAAAGGCTGAATTGAGGCATGTCAGTCGAAACGCGGGGCGCGACGCTCCATTCGTGCACTCACCGCCTCACGCTGCTCGGCACCAGCTAAAAGCTGCCGCTGCAAATGCGCTTCGAGGGCTAGTCGATCACGAGGAGCCAGATCCGGACCACGAGCAAACAGTTCACGAGCCGCAGCGACGGCTTTAGGTGAGCGTGAGGCGATGAGCGCTGCGGTTTCTCGGGCAACTTCCTGGGGCGTATCGCTCAAGCGGCTGCCCAAGCCCAGCTGATAGGCCTCCTCCCCTGACACCTTGCGCCCGCTGATCGCCAGTTCTTGGAGCACATCCTGACGCAGCCCAGCGCCAGTCACGCTAATGGCCATATCGGGGATGATGCCCCAATCAATCTCCAGCAGTGCCAATTTTGCTCTGGGGTGAAGAATGCGGATATCGGCCCCCAGCGCTACCTGCAGGCCACCGCCGTAGACATGACCGTGTAAGGCAGCCACCACGGGAACGCCCGCCTCACGCCAGCCTAGAGCCAAACGCTGAACCGGGTTGATACCCGCTTCATCGGGCGCCAGCAGGGTGGGCAGCCGTTCCGCCTCACTCATGATCGACGCCATATCGAGCCCCGCGCAAAAGCTGTCACCATCGCCGCTCAAGACCACTGCACGCAGCCCAGCGAGCTGGGTCAGGCAGTGTTGGGCTGCCAACAGACCATCAATCATGGCCCAATCCAGACCATTGTGGTGGTTAGGTCGCGACAACATGACCTCAGCCACATGATCAGCAAACGTTAGAGTCACACGTTCATTGAGGAGTTGATGCATTCGAGCCCCCGAAGATTCCTTTGGCTCGCCACCGGTGGGCGATCGCCGTGTTGGTGAAGTAATGCGCTTATGAGGTGATAAACGCGCCGGCGAACTGAGTGTGGCGCGTAGACGAGGCATTTTCAAACAAACGTTTCATTTTATCACCACCACTACCAAGATCACTTCTCCACCACAGGAAAAAAGCGGCCCGCAGGCCGCTTTTGTTTAGCATGACAGGGTATATCAGCCCAGCCACACACGGGCGTTACGGAATAAACGTAGCCAAGCGCCATCCTCAGTCCATTCGGCCGGACGCCAGGAGTTGGTGACCGCGCGGGTCACCCGCTCTGGGTGAGGCATCATAATGGTCACACGGCCATCCGGTGTGGTAAGGCCGGTGATTCCAGACGGCGAGCCGTTAGGATTAGCTGGGTAACGGGTTGTTACTTGACCGTAGTTATCGATATAACGCAGCGCTATCTGGCTGCTGGACTGCATACTGCGCAGGTGCGCGGTATCACGGAACTCGGCACGTCCTTCACCGTGTGCCACAGCAATCGGTAACTTAGAGCCTTCCATACCCGCCAGCAGAATCGATGGGCTTTTCTCTACCCGCACCATCGCTACGCGTGCTTCAAACTGCTCAGATTCGTTACGCTCAAATGCAGGCCAGCTTTCAGCCCCCGGAATCAGTGTCTTGAGCTGCGAGAGCATCTGGCAACCATTGCACACGCCCAGCGAGAAGCTGTCGTCACGGGAGAAGAAGTTGGCAAACTGCTCACGGGCACGCTCATTGAACAACACCGACTTTGCCCAACCGCCGCCAGCGCCCAGCACGTCGCCGTAAGAGAAACCACCACAGGCGACTAAGCCTTTGAACTCATCAAGCGAAACACGCCCTTCCAGGATGTCACTCATGTGTACATCCACAGCGTCGAAGCCCGCTTTATGGAACGCCCAGGCCATCTCGACCTGACCATTAACGCCTTGCTCGCGCAGTACAGCAACAGCGGGCTTGGCCGTGTTGATAAACGGCGCGCTGATATCATCGTTGATATCAAAGCTAGGCGCGGCGCTTAGGCCAGGATCACGCACATCCAGCAGGCTATCGAATTCGTTCTTGGCGCACTCTGGGTTATCACGCAGTGCCTGCATGCGGTAGCTGGTTTCCGCCCAGGTGCGCTGAGTCAGCTGACGAGTGGTTTCCAGCAGCGGCTCTTCAAACAGCGTTACCCGCACCTGGTCGTCATAACGGGGGCGCGCAATAACACCGCATGTTTCGATACCTGCCATGGCGAACTGGGTGAGCACTTCTTCAGTGTGCTCACGGCTCACCTGAATCACCGCCCCCAGCTCTTCAGAGAACAGCGCATTGAACGCTTCCACCGGCTCATCAATCAGCCAGTCCAGCTTAATCTCAAGGCCCGCATGGGCAGCAAAAGCCATTTCCAACAGCGTGACCAGCAAGCCACCATCACTACGGTCGTGATAGGCCAACAGCTTGCCATCGCGGTTGAGGCCCTGAATGACCTCGAAAAATGCTTTCAGGTCTTCTGGGTCATCAACATCTGGACAGTCGTTACCGACTTGCCCATAGACTTGCGCCAGCGCAGAACCGCCTAAGCGGTTTTGTCCATTCCCCAGGTCGATCAGAATCAGGTCTGATTCGTCCTGCTCCAAATTGATTTGCGGTGTCAGCGTCGCCAGCGCATCGGTGACCGGCGCAAACCCAGTGACCACCAGCGAAAGCGGCGATGTGATGCTCTTTTCGTCAGCACTGTTTTCGCCCGAACTGTCGCCTTCCTGCCAAGCGGTACGCATTGACATGGAATCCTTACCCACCGGAATGGCAATGCCGAGTGCCGGACACAGCTCCATACCGACGGCGTGTACCGCATCATAGAGCGCCTGGTTTTCACCAGGATGGTCGGCAGCGCTCATCCAGTTAGCTGAAAGCTTAATATCTGACAGTTTGCCAATTGGCGCCGCCGCTAAGTTAGTAATCGCTTCGGCAACCGCTAAACGGGCGCTGGCAGCAGGGTTAATTAGCGCCACTGGCGGTCGTTCGCCCATCGCCATGGCTTCACCAGCGTGGGTGTCGAAGCTAGCCGTGGTCACGGCCACATCGGCCACCGGCACTTGCCAAGGGCCAACCATCTGATCGCGGGCGACTTGGCCGGTAATTGAACGGTCGCCAATGGTAATCAAAAAGCTCTTCGATGCCACGGTTGGCAGGCGCAACACCCGATCCATCGCTTCGCGCAGATCCAGGTTGTCGAGCATAACGCCAGATAGCTCAGGGGTTTGACGTTCAAACGAGCGCGTCATCTTCGGCGGCTTGCCAAACAACACGCTCATCGGGAGATCGACCGGCTTGGTATCAAAATGGCCGTCACGAACTTCCAGGTGGTGATGCTCCATAGCCTCGCCGACCACCGCATAGGGGCAGCGTTCGCGCTTGCACAGTGCGTCAAAGGTAGCTAAGTCGTCAGGAGCAACGGCCAGCACATAACGCTCTTGGGCTTCGTTACACCAAATTTCCAGCGGGCTCATACCTGGCTCAGCGTTAGGCACGGCACGCAGGTCAAACAGGCCACCACGGTTACCGTCTTTGACCAGCTCCGGCAAGGCGTTGGATAGCCCGCCTGCACCTACATCGTGAATAAAGCGAATCGGGTTTTTATCGCCCAGCGCCCAACAGCGGTCGATGACCTCCTGGGCGCGACGCTCAATTTCCGGGTTTTCCCGCTGCACCGAGGCAAAATCCAAGTCCGCGCTGGATTCGCCTGATGCCATGCTAGACGCTGCACCACCGCCCAGACCGATCAGCATGGCCGGGCCGCCCATCACGATGAGCTTGCCACCGACGGGAATCTCCCCTTTCTGCACATGATGAGCACGAATGTTGCCATAACCACCGGCCAGCATAATCGGCTTGTGGAAGCCGCGACGCTCGATACCATCGTCGCTCAGCGTATCCTGCTCGTAGGTACGGAAGTAGCCCGTCAGATTAGGCCGGCCAAATTCATTGTTAAACGCCGCGCCACCGATGGGGCCGTCCAGCATAATTTGCAGCGCTGACTGCATACGCTCTGGTTTGCCGTAGTCAAACGCTTCCCAAGGCTGTACGAACTCGGGGATACGCAGGTTGGATACGGTAAAGCCCGACAGGCCGGCCTTTGGCTTGCCGCCGATACCGGTCGCCCCCTCATCACGAATTTCACCGCCGGAACCGGTCGCCGCGCCTGGGAATGGTGCAATCGCGGTAGGGTGGTTGTGGGTTTCCACCTTCATCAGAATGTGGATAGGCTCTTGGTGGGCGTCGTAGCTAGCCCGCTCCCCCTCAGCGCCAGTCAGTGGCGTGGGGAAGAAGCGCCCCCCCTGACTACCTTTGATCACCGCTGCGTTGTCGCTATAGGCCGAGAGCACGTTATCCGGCGAGGTCGCGAAGGTGTTCTTAATCATCTTAAACAGCGAATGGCTCTGGGCCTCACCATCAATAACCCAGTCCGCGTTGAAGATTTTGTGGCGGCAGTGCTCCGAGTTCGCCTGGGCAAACATCATCAATTCGACATCGCTAGGGTTGCGACCCAGTTCAATAAACGCAGCTACCAGATAGTCGATTTCATCGTCGGCAAGCGCCAGCCCTAATTCTCGGTTGGCCGTCGCCAACGCGTCGCGGCCGCCTTCCAAGATATCGACACTGCCCAGTGGCGCAGGCGCCTGATGAGCAAACAGCTTGACCGCATCGGCAACGTCAGACAGCACGTTCTCCGTCATACGATCGTGGAGTAGCGCGCCGATCGCGCCTAACTGTTCAGCGCTAGGCGCTCCGCGCAGTGCTACCCGATAATCGACACCGCGTTCGATGCGATCAATCTGGTGCAGCCCACAATTATGAGCAATATCAGTTGCTTTAGAAGACCATGGCGACTGAGTACCTAAACGCGGCACAACCAGGAAGCGCTGGGCACTTTCAGGAATGGCTTGGCTCGCGTGGCTGCCATAATCAAGCAGTTTGGCCAAACACTCATGGGCAGCATCATCCAGTGTCTCGCGGTGGTCTATGAAGTGGACGTAATGGGCGGACAACGCCTCCACCTCGGGAACACGTTCACGCAACACCGTTAACAGCCGTTCATGGCGGAAGGCAGAAAGGGCAGGTGCGCCTCGCAGTTCGAGCATATCTGGGAGCCTCTAAAGCAGGAAGAGTTCGTGCGGGAAATCAGTGGGCCGCAGCGCGACCCTCTTTAATGACACTAATAGGGGCTATGATACTGGAAAGCGGCGCCCACACGAAATCAACAAGGTGACAGCATCTCTCAGGCTGGGTATCGTGGCAGCTTGTTTCATGCCGACAAGACGCCATGCTGCCGTTGATTTGCCGACATTTTATAACGCGTTATCGCGCCTATTTTGCAGTCATTGTTACGCTTTTCTTAGCGTTAATTCCGCGTGCCACACCGATACCGCAAGGTGAACACCTCGCTCAAATCATCGCGAAAGACTTTATTACTATTCATACCCGCAACACACCAACTACTTACTATGAAGGCCGTCAAGGCCCCACTGGCTTTGAATATGAGCTGATGCATCGGTTTGCTGACAACTTAGGAGTTAGCTTAAATCTCAATACAAGCCACCATCCTGAAAGCGTGCTGCCTGCCGTACGAGAACAAGGAGACCTAGGTGCCGCAGCGCTGCCCTTGCTGCCAGATACCCCCGGCATTCATTACACCCGCTCAATTATCCAAATGCAGCCACTGGTGGTTTATCGTCGCGGCTTGAACAACATAGACGAGCCAAAAAATTTAGTTGGCTTAGAGTTAGGCACGCTTAGCGAAGCAGGCACCAGCCAAGCACTTCTTGCTCTTCAACGCGACTACCCTAGCTTAAGCTGGAAAGAGTCTCACGAGCTAGAAGTAGCAGAACTATTAGCCCAGGTGGAAAACGGCACGCTGGATGCTGCGATTATTTTTGATCATCAGTTTCGACTCAATCGGCTTTTTTTTCCTAACGTCGAGCGCGGTTTCTTTTTGGGAGAGCCGCTATCGTTAGCCTGGGCGGTACCTAGCGGGCGCGGACTGGGACTATTGGAAGCTGCCAATCAGTTTCTTCAAGAACTGCAGGAAAATGGCGCGCTGGAGCAGCTCGTCAGCCGTTACTTTGGCCATGACGATTATTTGGAGTACGTGGGAACACGCACGTTTTTAGCCCACCTTGATGAACGTCTGCCAGCCTATAGCGAGCTTTTCAAAAAGGCGGCTCGAGACACGGGGTTTGACTGGAAACTGCTGGCTGCCGTGGGCTATCAGGAATCTCACTGGGACCCTAACGCAGTATCTCCCACCGGGGTGCGCGGCCTAATGATGCTCACCAACCCAACCGCCAGCGAGATGGGCGTCGCTGACCGCACCAATCCTGCTCAGAGCATTGACGGCGGCGCCCGCTATTTACGTAGTATTAAAGACCGTCTGCCAGAGAGCATTGTCGGCAATGACCGGCTCTACATGGCGATGGCAGCCTATAACGTGGGACTTGGGCACCTATACGATGCCCGCAAGATCGCCGAAATGCGCGGTGGCAATCCAGACAGCTGGCAAGATGTCCGTGCAGCGCTGCCCTTACTTCAGCAACGGGAGTGGCATAGTCAAACTCGTCATGGCTATGCACGCGGCGGTGAGCCGGTGATCTATGTACGCAACATTCGCCGCTACTACGAGATGATTGAGTACGTCGAACGCAGTCGCCAGCAGTTTTTTCAGCTGGGACAAACGCTGGTAAGCGAGGAGCCTCCGTTACTCTTTGATATTATTCCTCCCGTGGAATAATGCTCGGCCCCCCCCAGCGCCGCCACTCGTTGACGATAGTCGCGGGCTAGCGTTTCGTAGCAAAAAACTGTTTTAGCAATTTTTTGGCCGGCGCAGCCAGCACGCCACTAGTGACGACTATTTGATGATTGAACCACGGCTGAGCAAGCAAGTTGGCTTTTGATTCGACCATCCCCGTGCGCGGCTCTGCCGCACCATACACCAAGCGTGCTAATCGGGCATGGACCATGGCACCTGCACACATCATGCATGGCTCAAGCGTCACAAATAGTGTGCAGCCCTCTAGGCGGTAGTTACCTACCTGCTGCCCCGCCGCTCTCAGCGCGCCAATTTCCGCGTGACCGCTAGGGTCGCAACTCGCTACCGGTGAGTTTCGCCCTGCTCCTATAATGGTACCCAAAGCATCCACCACTACGGCCCCCACCGGCACCTCGCCCTCTTTAAAGGCAAGGTGTGCCTGGTCAAGCGCTCGGTGCATGTAAAATTCGTCGCTGCGTATCAAGGCAAACTCCGCTAAGGTAGCAAAACGATCGTTTTAATTGTGCCATAGCCGCGTAGCTACTCCGGCAAACATTCGCGGCCAAACGGACAGCACTAAGGATACCGAGAATGAACGATGCGCTGAAGTTACTGGTAAGCTTACTAGAGCTGGAAACACTTGAAGAGACGCTATTTCGTGGCCAAAGCCAAGACCTCGGCTTCCCACAACTCTACGGCGGCCAGGTATTAGGCCAAGCATTAGCAGCTGCGGCCCGCACCGTGCCCGATGATCGCCGCCCACACTCACAACATGGCTATTTTCTGCGTCCCGGCGACCCTCACCGCCCGGTCGTCTACCAAGTAGATACCATTCGCGATGGCGGTAGCTTTACGACTCGACGCGTGACCGCTATTCAAAAAGGGCGCCCGATCTTCTTCTGTAGCGCCTCGTTTCAAAGCGCCGAAGAGAGCATTAGCCATCAGCGCGCCATGCCACAGGTACCTACGCCAGAAGCGTTAATCGATAGCGGGGATGTCAAGCACGCGCGCTTTCCAGGTCATCCTATCGAGTTTCTGCATTTAAAAGGCAATCCAGACAATGCCTCGCCTGCAGGCCAGTGCCTATGGTTTCGCCTAGCGGGCGGAACGCTGCCCGATGATCCAGCCCTGCATCGCCACCTGCTTTCCTACGTATCGGATTTCAACCTACTAACAACCGGGTTGATCCCTCACGGCATCAAGTTTACCGATCCTAAACTACGCATCGCTAGCCTAGACCATGCGCTGTGGCTACACGAAGATACCCGCCTAGATGACTGGTTACTTTACGTGATTGACTCTCCCTGGGCTGGCGGCGCCCGCGGTCTGGCACGCGGGCATATTTACCGACGCGACGGTCGCTTGGTAGCATCTACCGCTCAAGAAGGACTGGTGCGTTACCCGCAACAGCACTAAAGCGCACCAATCAAGCGGCTGGCAAAAACACCAACGCCCGCTATCAGCGGGCGTTGGAGGTTACATCAACCTGCGCAGTACCGTTTACGCGCCGTAAACGTCATTAACCGTTTTGAGCGGATAGTGCGCCGGATAAGGCTTACGCGCCACACCTGAATCGACTGCAGCCTGAGCCACCGCCGAAGAAACTCGCTCAAGCAGGCGAATGTCGACCGGTGTCGGGATAATGTACTCACGCCCAAAACTCATCTCAGTACGCTCATAGGCGTCTAAGACTTCCTGGGGTACCGGCTCTCGAGCCAGATCTTTCAAAGCGTGGACAGCAGCCAGCTTCATGGCCTCATTGATACGTGTCGCCCGAACATCCAAAGCACCTCGGAAAATAAACGGGAAACCTAATACGTTATTTACCTGATTAGGAAAATCCGAACGGCCAGTGGCCATGATCACATCCGGACGTGCCTCGCGGGCCACAGCCGGGTGGATTTCCGGATCAGGGTTAGTACAGGCGAAAATAACCGGGTCTGCGGCCATTTTTTTCACTTGCTCGGCAGAAAGCAGCCCTGGGCCTGAAAGACCAATAAACACATCAGCGCCGTCGATGGCATCGTCTAGCGTGCGCATATTGGTATGGCGGGCAAACTCAGCTTTATACTCGTTAATGCCATCGCGATCAGCGTGAATAACACCGCGACGATCAAGCATCACCAAATTCTTTTTATTAGCGCCACACGACACTAGCAAACGCATGCAGGCAATTGCCGCTGCCCCCGCGCCCATACAGACAATCTTCACATCTTCAATACGCTTATTGGCAATATCCAGCGCATTAAGCATACCGGCAGCGGTCACAATGGCCGTGCCATGCTGGTCATCATGAAATACTGGGATACTGCAGCGATCAATCAAGGCTTTTTCAATTTCAAAGCACTCGGGTGCTTTGATATCTTCCAGGTTGATACCACCCCAAGTATCCGCAATACGCGCCACCGTATCGATAAACGCCTGCGGGCTTTCAGCATCCACTTCAATATCGACTGAGTTAATGCCTGCAAAGCACTTAAACAGTACGCCCTTACCTTCCATAACCGGCTTACTGGCCAACGGGCCAAGGTTACCAAGGCCTAGAATGGCAGTTCCGTCAGAAATGACAGCGACCAGATTTCCTTTACCAGTGTAGCGATAAGCATTTTCCGCCTCGCGGGCGATTTCGCGAACCGGCTCAGCAACGCCAGGGCTATACGCCAGCGCCAGATCACGCGCGGTAGCCGTGGGTTTAGTTAACTCCACAGACAGCTTACCGGGAATCGGTTTAGCGTGATAATCCAAAGCCGCTTGCTTATTTGCATCCATCATGGTCAAGGTCCAATCAGCCTAAAGTAGAAAAGTCACTCCAGAATATAGAAAAAACCCATGCGCCTCAAGCACGTAGTAAACTTTGCAGAAAAACAGTTGTTTCAACCCCATTTCTAACATGTTCGTAACTTTTCAACACCATTTACTGCAACTTATAAATAAGCACGATAGCCATAAAGGTTTGCTTATTGATGCAATGCGGCATTTATGAAAATAAATTCCATTAAAAATTATAAAAAACCAATCTTTCCACAGGCCTGCCTTTATAGAAGCGGCTGTGGACAAGTATCTATTTTAAGCATCTGCTAGAAGCATCCATGGATGCATTATTACTAAGCAAAATAAGCCTTCAAAAGGCCCATCAGACAAGGAAGGGAAAGGAAAATGGAAAAGCGTGCCTCTGAGAATAAAAAGCCCACGCCGTAGCGTGGGCTTATATTGCAAACACATTGTGTGTTTGCAGCAGCGCAAATCCGTTAGGATTAGCCGCGCTTAACGGCAGCGCCGAAACGCTTGTTAAAGCGTTCTACACGGCCACCAGTGGTCGCTTGCTTCTGCTTACCAGTGTAGAACGGGTGGCAGTTGGAGCACACGTCCAGAGAGAAGTCCTGACCAGAAGTAGAACCAACCTGGAAGCTTGCACCGCAAGAACAGCTAGCGGTGACCGTGTTGTAATTCGGGTGGATACCTTGTTTCATCTTGAGCCTCATGAGCTGTATGCCGCCACCTGATCCATTGCCAGGCACCGCATACGGGTTTGAAAAAACTGCTAACCGGTTACCCGCTCCATTCTATAGATTCAGAGCGGCCGCGCATTCTAGCAAACTAAACGCCGGAGGCCAATTGTCCGACTCTGTTTCTAACCAGGCACGCCCGCAAGGCGCTTCCTCAGCATCTTTTCAAGTGCTAAAAGTCGCTCTACCATCACCGCTGCGGCGTTTATTTGACTATTTACCAATACGCCAACCACCCGCTTGTGGCTGGCAGGTAGGCCTAAGAGTGCGCGTCCCCTTTGGCCGCAGAGAAGTGGTCGGCGTGGTGGCAGAGCTTGCCAATGGCAGCGAGTTGCCCCATGGGAAGCTGCGCGCCATTAGCGAGGTGCTTGATGACGCTCCCCTGCCCAACGACTGGCAGTGGCTATGCCATTTCGCTGCGCGTTATTATCAGCACAGCTTAGGCGACACGATGCAACTGGCCATGCCTGCCCGGCTACGCCAGGGCCACCCAGTAGGAGGACGAACACAAACCCTGTGGCTGCCGCTATCACCCGGAGACGACCTAGCGCTTCAGCGAGCACCCAAACAAGCCGAACTGTATGCCCTGCTGCGCCAGCATCCACACGGACTGGCTGGTCGAGCCATCACTGCTCACGGCTTCACCCGTGAACAGCTGCTAGCCTTGCAAAAAAAGGGCTTCGCCCGTGCCCAGCAAACCACGCTAACCGCCACACCGCCCGCTGGCGGTAATCTGTTGGCCTCACCATCCCTTGCGCTAAACAGAGAGCAGGCCTCGGTACTTGCCGCGCTGCATGAAAAGCTCGAAAGCTACCACCCCTGCCTACTTGAAGGCGTAACCGGTAGTGGTAAAACCGAAATCTACCTTCAGCTAATTGAAGCCCTCGCCGCTAAGGGCAAGCAGTCTCTGGTACTGGTGCCAGAAATAGGTCTCACACCTCAAACCCTGGCACGCTTTAAAAGCCGCTTTAGGGTACCGGTCGTGGCGCTACACTCGGGGCTCACCGACCTGGAGCGCTTGGATGTATGGGAAGCCGCAACCAATGGCCGCGCACTAGTCATTATCGGCACCCGTTCGGCTATTTTCACGCCACTCAAAAACCCAGGCGCCATTATCGTCGACGAGGAGCATGATGGCTCCTATAAACAGCACGATGGGCTGCGCTACCACGCTCGAGACTTAGCCGTTGCCAGGGCGCATTACCACAACATCCCCCTGCTGTTAGGCAGCGCCACGCCTTCTTTTGAGAGTTTGCAGCAAGCGCTTTCTGGCCACTATCGCCATCTGCGCCTCACCCAACGCCCCAGCCGGCACCCGCCAGCCAAGCTTGAGTTGATCGACCTACGCCATCAGCGACGCCAGGGGGGGCTTCTACCCAGCGCCATCACCGCTATCAAAAACACCTTAACGTCAGGCAAGCAGGCGCTGGTTTTTATTAACCGACGGGGGTTCGCACCAACGCTGGCTTGCCATAGCTGTGGCTGGATCGCCGAGTGCGGACAGTGCGACTCACGCATGACGCTGCACCGCCAGCCTGCTCTTTTGGCCTGCCACCATTGCGATAGTCGGCGCGCACTACCAGACGCTTGCCCCGAGTGTGGCAGCGGCGACCTGCGCGCCCTGGGCAGCGGCACTGAACGAACGGAAGAGACACTGCAGGGATTGTTTCCAAACGTCACCGTTCATCGTATTGACCGCGACAGTACGCGTAAAAAAGAGAGTTTTGAGCAGATACTCAAAGAGATTCAGCGAGGCGAACCATGCTTGCTTGTTGGCACCCAGATGCTGGCAAAAGGTCACCACCTGCCCCATGTCACGCTGGTGGTCGTCGTTAATGCCGACGGGGGGCTTTACGCTGCGGATTTTCGCGCGTTGGAACACAGCGCGCAGTTACTGGAACAGGTCGCCGGTCGCGCAGGGCGTGCCGCTCATCCTGGGCGAGTACTGGTGCAAACGCTGCACCCAGATGACCCGCACTTGGGCCAACTTGCGGAGCACGGTTATGGCGCACTCGCCCGCAGCCTTTTGGAAGAGCGCCGCCTCGCAATGCTGCCACCTTTTTGCTTTATGGCCTTGCTGCGCATTGAAAGCCCCCATGAACAAGCCGCCACCGATTTGGGTCAGCAGGCTGCTCAAGCGCTTCGCCAATGGTTAACAATTGTAAGGCTGCCGGTGCGCTGTTTGGGCCCCGTTCCAGCTCCCATGGAGCGCCGACAAAACCGTTATCATGTGCATATCATGCTGGCAGCAGACAAACGTAGCCAGCGCCATACCGCCGCTAACTGGCTGGTACAGTGGTTAGAGGCCAATCGTGAGGCGCGCAAAGTCCGTTGGTCAATCGACATTGACCCGCAAACGCTCGCGTAGAGACAGGGATATCACCAGCCATTGGCTCGCCCTGTAATGTAATACGGCTTTGAAACTGCGCGCCAATTGCCGATAATGGCCGCTTTGCCGCTGCCTAACATGAGCGCATGCACACGCCGCCACTGACGACATTCGGATATTTAAATGAAAGACACAATTGTTACTTTGCTAGAAGGCGCGATTGACGCGCTTAAGCACCAAGGCGTGCTGCCCGACGATCTACAGCCGACGATTAAAGTTGACCCCACTAAAGATAAAGCGCACGGCGACTACGCCACTAACCTAGCGCTTATGCTGGCGAAGCCAGCAGCAAAGAAGCCTCGCGAACTAGCCGATCTACTGGTCGCCGCCCTCCCCGCGAGCGATGCCATTCAAAAAACCGAGATTGCTGGCCCCGGTTTTATTAATTTTTTTGCTGCCACAGATGCGGCCGCTCAAATTGTTGCTCAGGTGCTCGATAGCGGCGACGCCTTTGGCCGCAGCCTGATTGGCAAGGGCGAGAAAGTCCAGGTGGAGTTTGTGTCTGCCAACCCAACAGGACCTCTTCATGTTGGTCATGGCCGTGGCGCAGCCATAGGCGACTGTATTTGCCGCCTGCTAGAAGCCACCGGCTACGATGTAACGCGCGAATTTTATTACAACGATGCCGGCGCCCAGATCAAAAACCTGGCGCTTTCTGTTCAAGCTCGCGCCAAGGGCCTTGGGCCGGATGATCCCAGCTGGCCAGAAGACGGCTACCGCGGTGAATACATCGTTGATGTGGCTAATGACTACATGGCGGGCAAAACGGTGGCAGCCGATGACCGTGAAGTCACCGCTAAAGCAGATGCTAATGATCTAGATGCCATTCAGGCCTTCGCTGTCGCTTGGCTACGCCGAGAACAGGATTTAGATCTGAAAGCGTTTGGCGTTGAGTTCGACGTCTACTTCCTTGAGTCATCGCTTTACCAAGACGGCAAAGTAGACGCGACCGTTGAAAAGCTCGTTGCGAATGGCCATACGTACGAAGAAGACGGTGCCATGTGGTTACGCACCACTGACTTTGGCGATGATAAAGACCGCGTGATGCGCAAACGCGAAGGCGGCTACACCTATTTCTTACCGGATGTGGCCTACCACCTGAACAAGTGGCAACGCGGCTTTAAAACCGTGATTAACGAGCAAGGTGCTGACCATCACTCCACGGTTACCCGTGTTCGCGCCGGTTTGCAGGCACTTGAGGTCGGCATTCCAAAAGGCTGGCCCGACTACGTTTTACATCAGATGGTGATGGTGACCCGCTCAGGTGTCGAGGTAAAGCTTTCCAAACGTGCTGGCAGCTATGTCACCGTGCGTGACCTGATTGACGAAGTTGGCCGCGACGCCACTCGCTTCTTCCTGGCCGCACGCCGGGCGGATTCACAGCTTACCTTTGATATCGATTTGGCGCGCTCGCAGTCGAACGATAACCCGGTGTATTACATTCAATATGCCCACGCGCGGGTAGCTAGCATGCTGCGCAAAGCCGAGGATGCTGGCCAGCCATTCAGCCACAGCACCGCTCTAGCTAACCTCGCACTGCTCGATAGCGACCAGGAAAAGGCGGTTCTTAATCGCTTGGCGCGCTACCCAGAAGTGGTTGAGAACGCCGCTAAAAATCGCGAGCCCCAGCAGGTTGCTCAGTATCTATTGGACCTTTCAGGTGATTTCCACACCTGCTACAACGCCGTTAAAGTCATGGTTGAAGACGATACCCTGCGTAACACACGCTTAGCTCTTGGCTTAGCCACCAAGCAGGTGCTTCGCAACGGCCTTGACCTTATGGGGGTCAGCGCCCCAGAGGAGATGTAAGCGATGGCCAGCCCAAAAGAGAAGCCAGCCCGCCGTGGAGCCACCTCTCAGCGCAAAGCCAGCAAAGGCTCAGGCGGCGGATTCAAAGTTCCTGGTTGGCTTTGGGGGATAGCAGGCTTAGCGGCAGGCTTCTTCCTAGCACAACATCAACATGGCACCGCTCCTTGGCAAGAGCAGGATGACACGCCCCAAGCGACTGTCTTACCTAAGCCTGCCGACAGCGATGAACGCAGCGCTGCGCGTCAAACAGAAAACGTCACCGAGCCAGCAATGCCGACGTTTGAGTTCTACACACTGCTGCCAGACACAGAAGTCATCGCTCCTGGCGTGTCGCTGCCATCAACTGTGAATCGCCCTGAAGCAGCAACATCACAGCAGCAAACAACGGCAAGTAACAACGCGACAACAAGCGCAACAACAACGAGCAGCGAAACAACGACAAGCAGTGCCAGTGCGCGCCAGAACGATGACCCTATTGCTCAGGTGATTGCGGCAAATATGCGTCCTGAAGAGCAAGTGGCCGCGGCCCAGCAAGCACCTGCCAGCAACACGCCTAACCGCTACATGCTACAGGCCGCATCGTTTCGAGAGTTAAGCGATGCCGAGCAGTTGCGTGGCCGCCTGCGCAACTTGAGCCTGCTGGCCCAAGTTAGCGAGGTAAAGGCTAATGGCGATACTTGGCACCGTGTTCAAGTAGGCCCTTACGAAGATACCCGGGAGCTTAACCGCGCCCAAGACTTAATGGCCACACAGGGCATTGAGCCACTGCTGATCCAGCTACAGAACTAATCTAACCACAGACGGCGTTAGCCAACGGGCTAGGCAGGCTTTCATCGTCATAAGCCCCGTTAAAAAACACTTTATCTAACAGCTTTATTTAGCGGGCGGTTGATTTTTTATCAGCCGCCCGCATTTTGTTGTGAATCGCTTTTTATACGGTCTTTTAAAATGGCCGATCAGTCATCGGGAGCATGTGCCTCCCCCAAGGAGTTATCTCCATGACCACTATTGTATCCGTACGCCGCGGTAATCAGGTTGCCCTTGCAGGCGACGGCCAAGTATCACTAGGCAACACCGTAATGAAAGGCAATGCGAGCAAAGTACGCCGCCTATATCGTGGCAAAGTGCTCGCGGGGTTTGCTGGCGGCACCGCCGATGCCTTCACCCTGTTTGAGCGTTTTGAAGCACAGTTAGAAAAATACCAAGGACACCTCACCAAAGCAGCGGTTGAGTTGGCCAAAGATTGGCGCACCGATCGAGCGCTGCGGCGCTTGGAAGCACTACTGGCTGTAGCTGACCACAGTGCCTCGCTGATTATCACTGGTAACGGGGATGTGGTTGAGCCTGAACGCGGCATTATTGCTATTGGCTCTGGCGGCAACTTTGCCCAGGCAAGCGCCCGCGCACTATTGGAAAATACCGAGCTTTCTGCTCGTGAAATCACTGAAAAGTCACTCGAAATCGCCGGCGACATCTGCGTATTTACCAATCACCACGTGACGCTCGAAGAGCTGAACATCAACGACCGTTGAGGCCCCTTTTTATGACTCAGATGACACCCCGCGAAATCGTTCACGCCCTGGATCAATACATTATTGGTCAGCAGGATGCCAAACGCGCTGTGGCCATTGCTCTGCGTAACCGCTGGCGCCGCATGCAACTAGACGACGAGTTGCGCCCGGAAGTAACGCCCAAAAATATTCTGATGATTGGCCCGACCGGCGTGGGTAAAACTGAAATTGCTCGTCGCCTTGCCAAACTAGCCAGAGCGCCCTTCATCAAGGTCGAGGCGACTAAATTTACCGAAGTAGGCTATGTAGGCCGGGACGTTGAGTCGATTATTCGCGACTTGATGGAAGCCGCCATCAAAATGGTGCGTGAATACGCCAAGGAAGAAGTTGGCCATCGCGCTGAAGATGCTGCTGAAGACCGCGTTCTAGATGCGCTGCTACCCCCGCCCCGCGGCCAGGAAGATAAGCCTCGGGAAGATAGTGGCACGCGTCAAACCTTCCGCAAAAAGCTTCGGGAAGGCCAGCTGGATGATAAAGAGATCGATATCGAAGTTTCCTCCCACGGGCAAGGCATCGACATAATGACGCCGCCGGGCATGGAGGAGATGACCAACCAGCTCCAGAGCCTGTTCTCCAACATGGGCCAGCAAAAGCGTGAGCAGCGCCGTGTAACGGTGAAAGAGGCACTTGTTCTGCTGCGCGATGAAGAAGCCGGCAAGCTGGTCAATGAAGAAGAGATCAAAGCCCGCGCCGTCGAAGCCGTCGAGCAGCATGGGATTGTCTTCCTGGATGAGATTGACAAAGTTGCCAAAGGTAGCGGCCAGTCTAGCGGCGGCGAAGTCTCCCGCGAAGGCGTTCAGCGAGACCTATTGCCGTTAATCGAAGGCTCTACCGTGTCAACCAAATACGGCATGGTCAAAACCGACCATATCCTGTTTATTGCTTCGGGCGCTTTCCACCTATCGCGTCCCTCGGACCTTATTCCAGAGCTACAAGGACGCTTGCCGATCCGTGTTGAGCTGGATGCGCTGACCCCCGGCGATTTCCAGCGGATTCTCACCGAGCCCTCCGCCTCGCTCACTAAGCAGTATCAAGCACTGCTGGCTACCGAAGGGCTGGATATCGAGTTCACTCCAGACGGTATTGAACGTATTGCCGAAATTTCCTGGCAAGTAAACGAAGGCACCGAGAATATTGGTGCTCGCCGTTTACATACAGTGCTGGAACGACTGCTTGAAGAAGCCTCCTTCAAAGGCGGCGACATGGATAGCCCGCTGGTCATCGATGCCGATTACGTCAATGCCCAACTGGGTGAGCTAGCAGTAGACGAAGACCTATCGCGCTATATTTTGTAAACGCGCTTATATCGGTATAGCCCGCAGCAGCTTGCCCGCTTTTTACGCTCGCAAATGCTGCTGTTCAGGCTGCGCTGCGTCTAACGTTACGCACGAAAACAACATCCCTGTTGCCCGTGCTTGATCGACGTCCTGTCGATCCAACGTTAGCCGTGGCGCTTGCCTTCACGCATTTGCTAAAGCGCAAATAGTTGGTCAATCCACTTTAGCTCAGTATCGTTAAAGGTGACGTCATCAATGAACGCCCCTGTTTCTACGAATGCCCCCACCCCAACGCGGGTTCACTACCATAAGCAGGCTCGCGAGCTAGAGCTTGGCTATGCCACGGGTGAAAGCTATCGGCTGCCTGTCGAATTTTTACGGGTCTATTCACCTTCAGCCGAAGTGCGTGGCCACGGCGGCGATACTGCCGTCCTGCAAGTGGGTAAAAAAGATGTCGGCCTACAAAATATTACCCAAGCAGGTAATTACGCTCTGAAATTGCACTTTGACGACGGCCACGACAGCGGCCTTTACAGCTGGAACTATCTTTACGACTTGGCTCAGCATCAAACAGAGTATTGGCAAAACTACCTGCAACGCCTCGAAGAGGCTGGCGCCTCCCGCGAACCAACTGGTATCCAATTCAAACAGCTGTGACGCTTGACCTCAGTTGAAGCGCAGACAAGCTGGGGGTGAGAAGGCTACAATGTCGCTAACCATTTATTGCGACGACCTTTTGGTCGATTATTACCGCCTCGAACTCGGGAGCTAGAGCCCCATGAGCCCCTCTGAAAAACGCACCACCCATTTTGGTTACCAGGAAGTCGCGGTTGACGAGAAAGCGTCTCGTGTTGCCGATGTCTTTCACTCGGTCGCTACGCGCTATGACATCATGAATGACTTGATGTCCATGGGTATCCATCGCATCTGGAAGCGCCTTGCTATTGAGCGCGCAGGCGTTCGTCCTGGGCACCACGTGCTGGATATTGCTGGCGGTACTGGCGATTTGACGCTCAAGTTCTCTCGCCTGGTTGGCCCGCGTGGCAAAGTGGTATTGGCCGACATTAACGCCTCTATGCTTAACGTTGGCCGCGACAAACTGATGGACAATGGCGTTGGAGGCAACGTTGAGTATGTACAAGCCAACGCCGAGTGCCTGCCATTTCCGGACAACAGCTTTGACTGCATTACGATTGCCTTCGGACTGCGCAACGTCACCGACAAAGACGCTGCGCTGCGCTCTATGACACGCGTGCTAAAGCCTGGTGGGCGTTTGCTAGTGCTTGAATTTTCGAAGCCAAACAGCGCCCTGCTGTCAAAAGCCTACGATGAGTACTCCTTCCGCCTGCTGCCTAAAATGGGCGAACTAGTCGCTGGGGACGGTGAGAGTTATCGCTACCTCGCCGAATCTATTCGCATGCATCCCGACCAGGAAACTCTGAAAGGCATGATGGAAACGGCCGGGCTTGATCGGGTTGAATATACCAACCTGACCGGCGGTATCGTTGCCCTTCACCGCGGCATTAAATTATGAACTCACCGACAATGAGGTCAGCATGCTAGTCACCCCGACCCTGTTGCTGGCCGGATGTGAACGCACGTTGAATGCCTTGCTTGCCCGTGATCCAGCCGCGCCTGCGCGCTTATCTGCATTAGCAGGGAGTCGTCTACTGGTAAGGCTTGAAAAGCCTCACCTTCAGCTGGTGCTGCACTACCACCATGCAGGGATTGATCTGCTGCGTGGCGATGATTTAGACGAAACTGACGTCGATGCCATCGTCGAACTCACTCCTGAAACACTCTCTGAGTGGTTAAGTGGTGCCTCCATTGAGCGGCTGATGTTTGATGGTAAGCTTTCTGTGCGTGGCCGCATCCACCTTCTGGAGGCTACCCGTGATCTGCTGTTTGATCTGGATATCGACTGGGAGGGCGAGCTAGCTCGCTGGCTGGGAGATATGCCCGCTCATTCACTGGCCGAAGGTGTCCGACGCGCCGCGCGCTGGGGGCTAAGAGCAAAAGATGAGCTGCTACAAGACGTTTCTGAATACGTATTTGAAGAAGCCCGCATACTCCCCGGCCGCCAACAGCGTGACGTGCTCCGCGACCACTTGACCGAGCTTGAGATCGCCACCGACCGCCTGGAAGCCAAACTCAATCGCTTGCATAAGCGTTTGACACAGTTAACGACCAACCAGTCGCCAAACAAGCAACCACACCTTGAGGAGCCGCGCTGATGAGCCTGCGGTTATTAAAAATCTCTTGGGTAGTGGCTCGCCATCGCTTAGATACGTTGATACCCGTTGAGCGGCTGCCGTTCTGGCTACGTGCCTTAATGACGCTTTCGCCGCTAAAACTGTTTCCTGTCGGGCAGCGCAGTCGCGGCGAGCGACTGCGCCTAGCCCTAGAGGCGCTGGGGCCGATTTTTATTAAATTTGGCCAAATGCTCTCGACCCGTCGAGACTTACTGCCAGAAGACATCGCCGATGAATTAAAACGGTTACAAGACCAAGTGCCGCCCTTCCCCGGCGAACTAGCCGCTGCACGGGTCGAGAAAGAGCTTGAAATGTCGCTGGTAGAGGCATTTGCCGCCTTTGACCGTGTGCCTTTGGCATCAGCTTCAATTGCCCAGGTGCACGCGGCCACACTGCATAGCGGTGAAGATGTCGTCGTCAAAATTATTCGCCCCGGCATCCAGCGCATTATGCGCCAAGATATGGCGTTGATGTACCAAATCGCTAAGCTGCTGGGTAAGGTGCCTGAGGCAAAACGCTTACGCCCCGTAGAAGTGATTCGTGATTACGAAGCCACCCTATTTGACGAACTTGATCTCTACAAGGAAGCGGCAAACACATCGCAACTTAAGCGCAATTTCAAAGACTCACCGCTGCTGTTTGTACCGACAATTCATTGGTCATACACCCGTCGCCATGTCATGGTTCAGGAGCGTATTCGCGGCGTGCCTGTGGCTGATTTAGACACCCTCAAGGCGCGTGGAACCAACCTTAAGAAGCTGGCTGAACGCGGCGTAGAAATCTTCTTTACCCAGGTCTTCCGAGATAACTTTTTCCATGCCGATATGCACCCCGGCAATATCTTTGTTAATTGCGATGATCCTGAAGACCCACAGTATATCGCCATCGACTGCGGCATCGTGGGAAGCCTTACCCGAGAAGATCAAGACTACCTTGCGCGCAACCTACTGGCATTTTTCCATCAAGATTACTACGAAGTAGCCGCGTTACATATTGAGTCCGGCTGGGTCGGCGAAAACACCCGCGCCAACGAGTTCGCAGCCGCGATTCGTACCGTATGCGAACCCATTCTGGAAAAACCGCTCAAAGATATTTCGTTCGGGCAAGTGCTGTTAGGGCTGTTTCAAACGGCACGGCGTTTTAATATGGAAGTACAGCCACAGCTAGTATTGTTGCAAAAAACACTGCTGAACATCGAAGGGCTGGGCCGTCAGCTCTATCCTGAACTAGATCTGTGGAGCACTGCGAAACCCTATCTAGAAAAGTGGATGAAACAGCGCGCGGGTATCGGCGGTCTTTGGGAGTCGCTCAAACGCCAAGCGCCAGAGCTTTCTCACCAGTTGCCTGAACTACCCGTGCTAGCGCATCAAGCGCTGAGCCGAATGGAGCATGAGCACCGCCAGCGTCATCAGCAAGCAACGTCAATTGGTGCGGTTCAGCAGCAGCTGACGCGCCAGCATAAACGTCATTACCGACTGCGTATCGGACTTATTTTGCTTGCTATTGCCCTGGCCTGGCAGCCGCTGAGCAGCTGGGCATCGGCTCAAGAGTGGCCTGTTTTAGCAGCGGCGGGGGTCGGCTTATTGCTGCTGCTATGGCAATGAAACAATCAGGCAGTAAGATAGCGCCTCAGTGCCGCTTTTGGCAAAAGCACTGGCCTTTGGTGACAGCGCGGTGATAATTGATAAAAGGATGCCCATGACTGATTCTACCCAGACGACGCAAGTGCTAGATGCACTCGCAGAGGTCTTAAAGCAGCGTCGACACGCTTGTGCAGAAGATTCTTATGTTGCCTCCTTGCATCATAAGGGTTTGAACAACATACTCGAAAAAGTCGGCGAAGAGGCGACCGAAACAATTTTGGCTGCTAAGGATGCTGAGCACGGCGGTGAACAGGCGCATCAAGCGGTGATCGCTGAAACCGCCGACCTGTGGTTTCATAGCTTAGTGATGCTGTCGCACCTTGAACTGGATCATCAGCGCGTTTTAGATGAGCTAGCACGGCGGTTTGGTATTTCGGGTCATGAAGAAAAAGCGTCCCGCACACAACGTTAACCTGCACTGATGAGGAAATGCATATGTTTGGTGGTATCAGTATTTGGCAGTTGCTGATTGTTCTAGGCATTATCATCCTAATTTTCGGCACCAAAAAACTGCGTAATGTGGGCACCGATTTAGGCGGTGCAGTCAAAGGCTTTAAAAAGGCCATTCACGAAGAAGAGAAAGACGGCGACAAAAAAGATGCTGACCAATCTCAGGCGAAAGTCAGCCACGAAGAGACTGGCAACACCTACGATGTTCAAGCAGAAGAGAAGCGTGCCGCCGAAGAACGCCCCACAGAACGTAACGAAGAGCGCAAATAACCCATGCTGGATATCGGCTTTCTTGAACTGATGCTGATTGGTATCGTCGGGCTTCTGGTGCTTGGCCCAGAGCGCCTGCCTAGAGCCGCTCGCACAACAGGTATGTGGATTGGCAAAATCAAGCGTACGGTATCCGGTATGCAGCGCGAAATCAGCGCTCAGTTGGAAGCAGAGGAGCTGCGTCAAAAGCTCAACGAGCAGCAGAAAAAGCTCGATGACAGTCTCAAAAAAGCCAAGCAGGATGTTGAGAGCATTGCCGACGCCCCCTCTTCTTCCAGCTCTTCAAGTTCATCGACACAAGCGACCCAAAATGACACCGAGCAGCGGGTTGCTAACGCGAGTGCTCGGTTAGACGACGCCCTGCAAACAGTACGCGAAGACATGCCAGCAGCCTCTTCCTCAACGCCTCATCAACCTGCTACCGATGAACTGCGCGCGGTGAACCCTAGCGGCAAGCATGAACCTAGCAAAGCGAATGCTGAGCAGGCGGATGTAGAGCATGATGCCGCTATTCAAAAGGCGGATCTTACAAAGGCAGATCTTACAAAGGCAGATCTTACAAAGGCAGATCTTACAAAGGCAGATCTTACAAAGGATAGTAATCACCAATGAGCATGTCTGGCGATTCCCAGGAGCCACATAAAGACCAAAGCCAAGCGCCTCTTATTGAGCACCTGATCGAGTTACGCTCGCGGCTTATGAAAGCGGTCGTGGTGGTATTAGTCGTGTTTCTTGGCCTTTATGCCTTTGCTAATGACATCTACAGCTTTGTGGCTGAACCGTTAATGGCCCTGTTGCCTGAAGGTTCACAGATGATCGCCACCGAAGTGGCCTCGCCCTTCTTAGCCCCCTTCAAACTAACCCTGGTAGTCGCTGTCTTTATCGCTATCCCCTTCGTACTGCACCAGGCATGGGCGTTTGTAGCGCCTGGGCTTTACGATAACGAAAAAGCGCTGGCGATCCCCATCTTGGTCTCCAGCATAGCGCTATTTTACGCTGGAGCGGCCTTTGCTTATTACGTGGTCTTTCCGCTGCTATTTGAGTTTTTCACCCAAACCGGGCCGGAAAACGTGGCGGTAATGACCGACATTAATCAGTATTTGAACTTTGTACTTAAACTGTTTTTCGCCTTTGGTGTTGCGTTTGAAATCCCCATCGCAACATTTCTGCTGATACTGTCTGGCGCAACCACGGTCGAAAGCCTTTCTAAAAAGCGCCCCTACGTTATTTTAGGCTGCTTTGTGGTGGGCATGCTACTTACTCCTCCCGACGTTATTTCTCAAAGCCTGTTAGCGATACCGATGTATCTACTTTATGAGGTGGGCCTACTGTTTGGCCGGTTGGTACGCCGTAAGGCCAAGGCGGATGACGCTGAGGAATAAGAGACCTAAAAGCACTGTTAACGGCGCTGCACTGCTTAAAAAAAGCCTCTGCCATGTTTCAATGGCAGAGGCTTTTTGCTCTTCATACGAGAGGCTGTTTGCCTTTAATACGAATAGCCGATTACCGAGAAAATATTAGCCCATCATTTCATCAATGCGGTCGACTAACTTAAATATTCCTGTTGCGGCCTCACTGATACGGGTCGCCAGCATGTAAGCAGGCGTGGTTACCACCCGGTGTTCATGATCCACCACAATATCTTCTACGCCACAGCTGCGGTGCAGGCCACCCATCGCACTAATGGCACCAGAAACACCTGGATCATGACCAATGGTCACGGCCACTCCCTCGCCAAACAGGCGCGGAACCAACACGGGGGCAATACACATCATGCCAATGGGTTTTGCCTCTTCTTTAAAATTAATCAGCGCCTCTTTGACACTCTCAAGTACCTGCATACTGTCGCCCTGGTCGGCAAAATCAGACAAATTTTTAGCGACCCCAAAGCCGCCAGGAACAATAACCGCATCAAAGTCGTCAGCATCTAGCTCCGTAATCGGGCTAATATCACCACGGGCAAGACGGGCCGACTCCTGTAGCACATTGCGCTGCTCGCCCTCGACAGGCGCTTGAGTTAAGTGGTTAATCACGTGGTGCTGAGCGACATCCGGCGCAAAGCAGCGATAGCCAATCCCTAACTGATCAAGGCGCAGCAGCGTTAGCGTTGTTTCATAGATTTCTGAACCATCAAAAACGCCGCAGCCTGCTAATACGATTGCTACCTGTTTGGTCATGCTTATCTCCTTGTTGTAGCGCTTATTATCGCTGTTAAATCGTCGCCACTTAGCGTCGCTGAGTGACTCACTTTAGTCAGTCTATAAAGCCACTACAAGCCAGCTATCACAAGCCCGCTTTCGCTGCAGTGCAGGACTGATATACTCACGTTAGGCCTTTTAAGGCATCCACTATTCGATTGACTATGCGATTGTTTGGAGAAAGCCGTTGAACACCTCTGCTCCCCGCCATTTCCCTGCTACTCGACTTCGCCGTATGCGTCGCGACGATTTCTCCCGTCGCTTAATGCAGGAGTCGACGCTAACACCCAGCGATTTAATTTTGCCGGTTTTTGTACTGGAAGGCGAAAATCAACGCGAAGCGATTGCCTCAATGCCCGGTGTTGAACGCCTTTCCATCGACCTGCTGATTGAGCAGGCACGTGAGGCCTACGCGCTGGGTATTCCCGCCCTGGCGCTCTTCCCAGTTATCGATACTGAGCAAAAAAGCGAGTTAGCGGAAGAGGCTTACAACGCTAACGGTCTTGTCCAACGTAGTGTACGGGCGCTAAAAGAAGCGCTACCAGAACTTGGCATTATTACCGATGTCGCCCTTGACCCCTATACGAGTCATGGTCAGGACGGCATTCTTGATGAGCATGGCTATGTGCAGAATGACCGCACAGTAGATACGCTACTCAAACAAGCGCTCTCCCACGCCGAAGCAGGCGCCGATGTCGTAGCACCTTCCGATATGATGGATGGTCGCATCGGCGCCATCCGCCAAGTGTTAGAGCAAGAACACCTGCATAATGTGCGCATTATGGCGTATAGCGCTAAGTACGCCTCTAAGTATTACGGCCCCTTCCGCGATGCGGTCGGGTCTGCCGCCAATCTTGGCAAAGCAGATAAACGCACCTATCAGATGGACCCCGCCAATAGCGATGAAGCGCTGCATGAAGTGGCTATGGATATCGCCGAAGGCGCCGATATGGTGATGGTGAAACCCGGCATGCCTTACTTGGATATCGTACGCCGTGTAAAAAGCGAACTCCAAGTACCGACATTCGCTTATCAAGTTAGCGGTGAATACGCTATGCATCGCGCCGCGTTCGATAACGGTTGGCTTGAGGCCGAACCGGTGATTCTTGAGTCACTGATGTGCTTCAAGCGCGCAGGTGCCGATGGAATTTTAAGCTATTTCGCGTTAGAAGCCGCACGCTTGTTACAGCGCTAGTTTAATAGGTCAGTCCTTAAAGATGACAAACCAGTGACACTTGTTTGTCATCTTTCCCCGGCATACTGCTCCCAACAGTCGTAATCACGCTATGATGAGTATGAACCACTACTGGGGGCAACCATGGACGATCAATCAGCAGATTCCACGCCAGCATTCTCTAGCGAGTCAACAAACGCTACACACGAAACGGTAACTGGCGAGGGAGAGGCTTTGCCATTGCGCATCAATCGTACCCCCACCGGAGTTCACGCGAAAGAGTCTCATTTGGAGGCGGATCTTGACGACCCGCAGCTCTACTTCAATCGCGAGCTTTCTCATCTGCAGTTCAATATCCGAGTGCTTGAACAAGCCTTGGACGATGCGCATCCGCTACTTAACCGGCTGATGTTTCTACTGATCTTTTCATCCAACATGGATGAGTTTTTTGAGATAAGAGTCGCCGGGCTTAAACACCAGATGGCATTAGGCGACGACACCACTGCCGCCGACGGCCGCTTACCCAAGGCGGTGCTGGCAGAAATCTCGGATATCGCGCATCAGCAAATTGCTCGCCAATATCAAATATTGAATGAGACGCTACTGCCCGCGCTGGAAGCTCAGGGGCTACGCTTTCGTCGTCGCGATCAGTGGACCGACGAGCAAAAAGCCTGGGTTAAAGATTTCTTTGATAACGAGATCATGCCGGTCATCAGCCCCATTGGCTTAGACCCCTCCCATCCGTTCCCACGTTTAGTTAATAAAAGCCTCAACTTCATTGTGGAACTCGAGGGAAAAGACGCCTTTGGTCGGGCTGGTGGTATGGCAATACTGCCCGCTCCCCGCTCATTGCCTCGCTTAATGGCACTGCCTAAAGCGCTATGTGCAGAAGGCTTCTCCGAATATATTTTTTTATCGTCAATGATTCACGCACATGCAGAGGAACTCTTCCCCGGCATGCGTGTGCGTGGTTGTTATCAGTTCCGGCTGACCCGTAATGCCGATATGACCGTCGATCCTGAAGAGGTCTCAGATTTGGCCTCAGCGCTACGCGGCGAGCTATTAGCCCGCCGTTATGGCAGCGGTGTGCGCCTTGAAGTCGCTGATAACTGCCCCGATGACTTGACCAGTTTCTTACTGCGCCAGTTTGAGCTAGAAAGCAGCGACTTATACCGTGTTCAAGGGCCGGTAAATTTGACCCGCATGATGGCGGTTCTCGGCGACGTCGACCGACCAGAGCTACTCTACCGCCCCTATTCACCTAGCGTGCCAAAAGCATTAAAAGGTGGCAGCCTGTTTAGCGCTATTGCCAAAAGCGATATTCTGCTTCACCACCCGTTCCAGTCCTTTTCACCTATCGAAGATTTGCTGCGCGAGGCCGCCCGCGATCCGGACGTGCTAGCAATCAAGCAGACGCTGTACCGCACGGGCGCAGACTCATCGATAGTGAGTGCTCTGGTCGATGCAGCCAGCCAAGGCAAAGAAGTCACCGTTGTGATCGAGCTGCGGGCGCGCTTTGATGAGGCCGACAATCTTCAGTTAGCATCACGCCTGCAGGAAGCTGGCGCCATCGTGATTTACGGCATCATGGCCTATAAAACCCACGCCAAGATGCTGCATATCGTGCGACGCGAGAAGGGCGAGTTGCGCCACTACGCACATTTAGGCACCGGCAACTACCACTCTAAAACCGCCAAGCTATATACCGATTACAGCCTGCTGACTGCCAATACTGCGCTATGCGCGGACGTGCACAAAGTGTTTCAGCAGCTTTCTGGCATGGGCCGCGCGCGCAAGATCGACACCCTACTTCACGCCCCCTTTACGCTTCACGAGCGCCTAGTCGAAATGATTGATCGTGAAGCGCAGGTAGCGCTAAAAGGTAAGCGTGGCCATATCATTATTAAGTGCAATTCGCTAACAGAGCCCAAGCTTATCAAAGCGCTTTATCGCGCCTCGCAAGCAGGCGTAGAGTGCGATCTGATCATTCGTGGCATGTGCTGTTTGAAACCCGGTATCGAGGGTGTTTCAGAGAATATCCGCGTTCGGTCGATTATTGGGCGCTTTTTAGAACATACCCGTGTTTTCCACTTCCACAATGACGGCAAGCCAGAAACATGGTGTTCAAGCGCTGATTTTATGTCACGCAATATGTTCCATCGCGTAGAAACCTGCTTCCCGCTATTGGATAAAAAGCTTGCCACCCGAGTACGTAAAGATTTGGAGACCTACCTGGTCGACAACTGTCAAAGCTGGTTACTACAAAGCGACGGTAGCTATCAACTGCAGAGCCCTGGCAATGGCGACCCGATCAGCGCCCAGGAAACACTGCTCTATGCCTACGCCTCAAAAAGCTAGCCATCACCGCTAGAGAAACAATAAACCCCGCTGCCGGTTGCAGCGGGGCTTAAATGGCAAGTACCGGTATTCAGAAATACCCGTGTTCAGAAGCACCTATGTTCAGAAGCACTTATGTTCAGAAGCACTTATGTTCAGAAGCACTTATGTTCAGAATTAACTTTTATCACCCTTACTTATTACCCATAACGCTGACGCAGTTGATTCGCCGCTTCCACCATATTCGCCAATGCAGGCTCTACTTCTACCCAGCCACGAGTTTTCAGACCACAATCAGGATTCACCCACAGCCGCTCGGCAGGGATTTTCTCTAGCGCTTTTTCCATCAACGCCACCATCCAAGCAACATCCGGAATATTGGGCGTGTGGATATCATAAACCCCTGGCCCAATTTCGTTCGGGTATGCAAAATCCTGGAAAGCGTCCAGTAGCTCCATATCGGAACGAGACGTTTCAATAGTAATCACATCCGCGTCTAGTGCAGCAATGGCACCAATGATGTCATTAAATTCCGAATAGCACATATGGGTATGAATTTGGGTGCTATCCTTAACGCCAGCAGCGCTTAGCTGGAAGCTTTCTACCGCCCAATCTAAATAGTCTTGCCACTCGTGCTGGCGCAGCGGTAAGCCTTCACGTAACGCAGGCTCGTCAATTTGAATAATTTGAATACCGGCTTTTTCCAAATCCAGCACTTCGTCACGCAGCGCTAGGGCGATCTGACGACAGGTGGTTGCGCGAGGTTGGTCATCACGCACAAACGACCATTGCAAAATCGTCACTGGCCCCGTCAGCATGCCTTTCATGGGCTTATCCGTGAGCGATTGGGCATATTCGCTCCACTTCACTGTCATTGGCACTGGACGGGTGACATCACCAAAAATAATCGGTGGTTTCACGCAACGGGAGCCATAACTTTGTACCCAACCGAAGCGCGTAAAGGCAAAGCCTTCTAACTGTTCACCAAAGTACTCCACCATGTCATTACGTTCAGCCTCACCATGGACAGGCACATCAAGCCCTAGTGCTTGCTGGCGCTCTACGACAAAGGCAATTTCTTCCCGCATGCGGGCTTCATAATCCGTTTGGCTCATTTCACCGGCTTTAAATGCTCGACGGGCAGCGCGTATCTCATCTGTTTGCGGAAAAGAACCAATGGTGGTGGTGGCAAACAGCGGTAATGCAAGTGCTCTGCGCTGTGCCGCTGCGCGGGCAGCATAAGGCGACTGACGCTGGCTATCTTGAGCCGTTATTGCAGCTAGACGTGAGCTAACAGCAGGCTGATGAATTCGCGTTGACTCACGACGCTGATCCAAAGCATGGGTTGCCTCGCTCACCCGCTGTTCATCAACAGGCGTTGTGCGGTTATCAATGAGCCGAGTAAGGGTCACCACCTCATCTAGCTTTTGGCGTGCAAATGCTAGCCAGCCGACCAGCTCGCTATCCAGCTCGGTTTCTTGGGACAAGTCTACCGGCACGTGTAGCAATGAGCAGCTGGGCGCCAGCCATAGCCGCTGGCCTAAACGCACTTTTAAAGGCAGCAAACGCTCACGCAGGGCTGCCAAATCAGCACGCCAAATATTGCGGCCATCAACTAAGCCAATTGAGAGCACTTGATGAGGGCCTAGTCGATCAATCACGCTCTCTACCTGGCTCGGCGCACGCACAGCATCAATATGCAAGCCAGCTACTGGCAGGCGAGTGGCTAGCGAAAGATTATCACCCAGCGCACCAAAGTAACTGGCAACGAGCAGCTTCAGCGGCGCCGATTGCAGACGATGATAGGCGCGCTCATACGCTTGCTGCCATGCCAACGGCAGGTCTTGTACCAAAGCAGGTTCATCAAGCTGCACCCACTCGATACCTTGAGTGGCTAAGCGTGCCAGAATCTCGCTATACACATCCAGTACGCTGTCCAGTAGGCTCAGCCGGTCAAAATCGCTACCTTTGGTTTTACCCAACCATAGCCAAGTAAGCGGGCCGGTGAGCGTTACTTTAGGCGTAAAGCCTGCCTGTAAGGCTTCCTCTACTTCATTAAATAAGCGCTCAGACGCTAGCGTAAACGACTGTCCCTCATGCAGTTCAGGCACTAAGTAATGGTAGTTGGTATCAAAGTACTTGGTCATTTCGCAAGCAGCTGCGGGCGTGCCGCTAGGGGCACGGCCACGAGCCATGCGAAACGCAGTATCCAAATCGACATTACCTGCGCTAACTTCATGCTGAGCATTGAAGCGTGCGGGCACCGCTCCCAGCATGACGGAAACATTTAGTACTTGGTCGTAAAATGCAAAATCGCCAACACTGATAAAATCGAGGCCAGCGTTTTGCTGGATCTGCCAATGCGAAAGTCTAAGCGCTTGCCCTGTTGCTTCAAGGTCTTCCCGCGATATATCTCCTTTCCAGTAGGCTTCGGTGGCTTTTTTAAGTTCGCGCTGAGCGCCAATTCGGGGATAGCCGAGAATATGAGAAACTGTCATGATGAAACCTTCCAACGTGAATGATTTGGCACAGTCTGCTCACCCCACAAAAATGAATCAAACTAAAGTTTTTAATAGCAAACATGAAAAATACTCAAAATGATTGAATTACGTCACCTGCGCACGCTGCTCGCCCTCCGGGAAACCGGCTCTCTCGTGGAGGCTGCTGATCGGGTTCACCTAACACAGTCGGCGCTTTCTCATCAGCTAAAAGACTTGGAAGGTCGCGTTGACAGTGCGCTGTTTGTACGTAAAACGCGCCCCGTAGAATTCACAAGAGCGGGGCTTCGCCTTTTAGCCCTAGCGGATGAAATATTGCCCGAGGTGCGTAAAGCTGAACGCGACCTTGCTCGCTTGGCAGGTACCGAGCAGGGGCGATTACACATGGCTATCGAGTGCCACAGCTGTTTTCAGTGGCTGATGCCAACGGTGGATTATTTTCGCGACCATTGGCCAGAGGTGGAGATCGATATTCCCAGTGGCCACCACTTTGACCCATTGCCTGCCCTTGCTAGAGAGCAGTTAGACTTGGTGATTACCGCCGATCCCCAGCCACTGGAAGGGGTTCACTACGCGCCACTATTTCGTTATGAGGGACTACTAGCAGTTGCTCGACAGCATGCTTTTGCTGGCCGTCCGTTTATCGAACCACAAGCGTTAGCCGAGGAGACACTGATCACCTATCCGGTCGAGCACTCTCGGCTGGACGTGTTTACCCAGTTTTTGTCTCCCGCCAATGTGCGACCACAGGAAATTCGCACCGCAGAGCTCACCATCATGATGATGCAGCTTGTTGCCAGCGGTAGAGGCGTCTGCGCGCTACCCAACTGGGCGCTCACCGAGTATTTAGAGCGAGATTACGTTAGCGCCGTAAAGCTGGGCGAGAACGGTATTTGGAGCACACTTTATGCCGCCATTCGGGAGGAAAATAGAGAAGCGCCTTGGATGCAGGATTTTTTGCGCACCGCAAAAGAAACGTCATTTGCGGTGCTATCAGGGATTAAACCGGCAACTCGCGACGAGGAATCAGCAGCGTAAAGCGCGCGCCGCCCAGTGTAGGACTGGTATCCACAGTGACGCTACCGCCATGGCCTGCCATAATTTTTTGCACAATGGATAAGCCAAGCCCGTAGCCTCCAGAGCTACGGGCACGACTGTCATCAAGCCTAGCAAACGGCTTGAAGATATCGCTACGCGCCTCGGGTGGTATGCCAGGCCCATCATCCTCAATATCAATCCGTACAAGGTGAGGCTCATCCCATAGGCGAATCACTACTTGCGACTTGCCGTAGCGACAGGCGTTGCTGACAAGGTTCTGCAACGCTCGTTGTAAATAGCGGGGTTCGGCGTACAGCTCAACTTCAGCACTACCATCCAGCGTTAACGATAAGCTTTGGTGCAACGGTGACAGCGTGTCGATGACTCGCTCAGCCATTGCCCGGCACTCAACCAATGCCATCTCTAATTCAACGCCATTGATCGACTCTCCCCCCAAACGGGCATAGGTGAGAATTTCGTCTACCAATTCGTCTAGCTCGGAAATATCAGCATCGATCCCCTGAAGCTGACGACGAATCGCTGGTTGGTCGGTCATATCTTCGACCATTTGCACCGCAAACCGGATACGAGCCACCGGCGTGCGTAATTCATGAGAGACCGCGCGAATCATTTCTTGCTGACCTCTTAGCAAACTCTGGACTTGGTTCGCCATCCCATTGAATGCCATGCCCAAACGGCCTAAAAAGTCTCCGCTTTCCACCTTTACCCGGGTTTCTAAGCGCCCGCTGGCGATTCTAGTCGCGGCAAGCTCCAAGCGCGCCATACGCGCTTCAATGCTGCGCATAATTAAATAAATAATTAGGCTCAGCACCACCATTAACCCCACCAGTAAAGGCAGGTGCAAATTGGCTGGCAGCGTATCACCACGCGAGGTCGGCCCCGCTTGTAACCACTGATTATCATCCGGCAGCCGATAAAGCAGCATCAGTGAGAGCTTATCCGACACCAGCCGAGTCAACACGCCTCCCTGGGCGAGTTGAAACTGCTGTTCTGGAGTAAGGTCAGAAGGCGGCGCAGAAAGCAAAACAAGTGGCCAACTACCCGCGTCTAGCGAGGCGATGGCGTCAGCCCTCGCCTCATGCGGCATACTAGCAAGCCACCCCCCGAGTAATAGCATGCTGCCCTGCCACTGACGCTCGCTCCAGGCGGCAAATGTTGCCTCCAGCAGCCACTCATCGTTAGGTATACGTTGCCGTAACCGCCAAGGATCTTCAGCAACTAATACCGTGCCTCGCTCAACGCGAGCTTGCTCAAAATAGTTAAGCCCTACACTTTCAATACGTTTAAGTGAGAGCTGCATGCCCAGCTGTTCCGAGAAGCGGGCAAGTAGGCTTTCTCTTCCCGCCACCGGGCTTGATGCTAACTGCTGCGTCATTAACGACATCGGCAATGCGGCGAGCTGTTCACGATAATCTTCGCGACGAATCTGCTCAATAAAAGAGCGCCCGCCCAATGCAATAAAGAATACCACGCACAGTGCAAGCCCCAGCAGAAGATAAAACCTTAAGAAAGAACCGTGGCCCAGCACTCGCCGCATGCGGTTAGCCTCTATTAGTTAACTGTCTTTGACGAAAAGGTAGCCTTTGCTGCGCACTGTTTTGATCCGGTGCGGTTGGTTAGGATCGTCGCCTACTTTGGGACGAATACGCGAAACCCGCACGTCAATCGAACGATCCTGTCCATCGTATTTAATGCCACGCAGCTCATTAAAAATTTCTTCTCGGGTTAATACACGCCCTGCGTTGCTCGCCAACAGCCACAGCAGATCAAACTCCGCGCTGGTGAGATCTATACGCTCGCCGGAAAGCCAGGCCTCACGCGTTGCGTTATCTATCTCTAGATTTTCGAAGCGCAGGCGCATCTCTCCACCCGGCGCTGGTGCATCGGCACGACGCAGTAGCGCACGCATACGCGCAAGAAGCACACGAGGCTGAACCGGCTTTGGCACATAGTCATCGGCCCCCATCTCCAAACCCAGCACTTGGTCAAGGTCATCCGTACGGGCCGTTAGCATCATAATAGGACCAGCAAAGTTAGGCCTAACACGACGACAAATAGCCAAACCATCCTCGCCCGGCAACATTAAGTCCAAAATCACCAAGTCAGGCTGAAGTGTTAAAATACGATCCACGCCCTTTGCACCATCTGCCTCTAGCGTCACTTGAAAGCCATTTGCCTCAAGGTAGTCGCGGGTCAGCTCTGCCAAGCGCTGGTCATCTTCAATAATCAGCACGTGATCTTGATCGGGATAGCCAAGTGTGGTGGCGTCTTGAGTCCCAAGCGCCTGAAATTGCTGTTCCAAGTGGTCTACCATCCTTTACATTCACTCCGCTTAGGCAGTTTGTGTGATCACCCGCTCACCTTATGTAACCGCAGGTTGCAATATCTTCCAGGATACCTCAAAACCGTTCAAACGCCTGCCTTCTTACCTCTTTCCCATATTCCGAGTACTGGTTTGCCTGCTAGTCACCTTGATTCTCACACCACCAAACGCTAGTGTAGCTTTGCTAGCTGTCGACAATTTGACAGAAGGAGGACATTATGGGAAACAGCAAAACTAAAAGTGTTATTAAACGCGTTTACGTACCCGCTCAAGTGCGTGATCTACCGAATGGAGAGAAGCTGACCATTCCTGGACATTATAAAGCGCCGCCTAGTGACTAATACGGCTTGTGTGCTTAGCCACTGAGCACTCAGTAAGCTAACCTGAACAGCTAGGTTACCAAAAGGCAGGTTTGAACACTGCCTGCCTTTTTTCACCAGACAATTACTTGTTGGTCAGACTCTTCAGCAAGATCTACTCCGCAGGCAGGCTCAACACCATTTCTCCAGCGCGTATTTCAATCACCAATAAGTTAAGAAAACTCATGCCAAGCAGTACGGTATCGTTCTCCATACCAGGGCTTATAGACCCTTGCACGCCCTTCATACGTATATTGCCCAACACAACCTCATCTAGCTTTGTTAGCGCGCCCTCTGCACGACCATTCGCGGTATTAAACCAAGCGCTGCGCCCCGGCTCTAGCCCCAACTCACTAGCTAAATTGCGGGGTACTGCAACATAAGTCGCGCCTGTATCTAATAAAAAGGTCACCGGCTTGCCGTTAATTTCCCCAGGTGCTTCAAAATGACCAGCACGATTTCGTGTCAAACTGACAGGCCCATCATCGGCGGAGGTGTACATCACATGGGCATTCGGCGTCATGACCTTCGCGAAACCACCATCTAATAGCCACGTGCCAGCAGCCAATAGCAGCACCCAAAAGAGTAGCATTGTGACGATACCACCTCGTTGCATAGCGAGGGTTTTCATACGCCACCTCCAAACTAAGCGCTCCTTTTCCAGGCAAGTGCAGCCTCACGTCCACGCTGCTCATTCACGCCAGCGCATATCAACATCGCGATAACAAACAGCGCTACACATAATAGGATAGACGCTTGCAAACCAATTAACGTTTGCAAAATGCCCAGCATGACAATGCCGAACACGCCAGCCAATTTATTAGCGAGCCCCCAAAAGCCAAAAAATTCAGCAGACTTCTCCAGTGGTGAAAAAACGCCGACCAACGCTCGACTAGCTGACTGGCTAGACCCCAGACTAAGACCTGCCAAGCAACCGACCACCAGAAAAACGTACTGTGCTTGCCACTGCACGGCGTAATGGCTGTTAACCCAGCCAGTCAGCTCTGGCGTCGCCCATATCGATACAATAGCAATGACCCACAGCGCTAGTGTCATTTGATATGTGCGCTTGGCACCCAATTTATCTTGTAAAAAACCAAATCCCAGCGCGCCTGCCGCTGCCGTTATTTGCACAATAATAAACATAATATTGCGCACGCTCTCTTCCCAACCAATCACCTGAGCGCCATAAATAAATGCAAACGCAATAATGATATAGACACCTGCCATTGAGAATAACAGTGACACTAAAAAGACCGTTAAGTCTTTAAAGTAGCGCAGTTCAGTAAATGTTGAGCGAACGCGTTGTAACGCAATACGGCGATAGGAAACAGCATGGGGTTGAGGCACACCGCGCTCTTTCATCCATAGGAAGGTGGGAAGCGCTGCGACTAAGAAAAAGCCAGCCGCAAAAGGACCTACCCAACGTATGCGCTCAAAGTTATCGGCCGTCGCCTCCCCTAGCGCCACTAGCGTAAACCCAGCGGCAAAGAGGCCGCCAATATAGCCAAGTGCCCAGCCAAACCCAGAGATTTTACCCAGTGCATTAGGCGGGCCTAGCTCCGGTAAAAAGGCGGCAATAAACGACTCGCCCATCGAGTAAGCATAGTTTGAAAGTATAATTAACAGCAGTCCCGCGACTACGTAACCAGGCTCGACAAAGTAAAGCATGGCGGTTGTCGCCACAGTGGCGAGATAGCTGATAAATAAAAAGCGCTTTTTTTCTGCTCGATAATCCATCACTGCACCGCAGAGTGGGGCAGTTAATACGACCATGAGATAGCTCAACGCTAGCGCGAGGCTCCACAAGAAATTGGCTAGGCGAAAGCCATCGCCTCGATCACCTACGATTACCGTTGTGAACAGTTCTCCAAACACGACGGTGATGATGAGCAAGGTGTAAGCCTGGTTGGCAAAGTCAAACATTGCCCAACCAAATATTTCACGTCGCGATGCGTAGGTGGGAGCAACCTTGGCGGGGTTAGCAGACAGCATGCTGGCTCTCTCAAAAAAGTGTGTAGTAGCGTCATTGCCCTATTAACGACAGCGAACGCATGACGCTCATAGGGCAGGTGATTATGCAAAACAGCGGCTTCACCGCGGATGGGGCCTTGAAAAGCAAACGCCCGGCATAGCCGAGCGCGACACACTGATCATGGTTGCTTTTGCCATCTTTAGCGTTGCGATTCATAGCAACCAGTGCGCTACCACAGCCGTGATTCCCACCACCATCGCCGTGATAACAGCAACGGTGACAAGACGATCTAGCCAGCGGTCAAAAACCTCCCTTTTGGGCTGTTTCCGCGTGGCACCGTGGTGTCCTTGCCGGGCCATCAGCACGCTTTATCCATGTGTGCATTCCCCATAAATCAGCGAATAATTTAACTATTAATGCGGCGATTAACGACACTTGGAGCACGGCGCAGGCGCTCTTCCTCGCCTAACTGCTCAGCTTCAAATGCATCAGCACCAACCGGCGTTTCCCCGTGGCGACGATATAGCTGCGTGAGCATCGCCTTGCGGTCAGCACGCAGCTCACGAACCAGCACGACAACCATCATATACAAAATAAAAGTAAACGGTAATGCCGAAAGCACCGCCGCTGACTGCAGGCCAGAAAGCCCACCCGCCACAATCAGTGTTAAACAAATGGCGGCGATCAATACTCCCCAGATAATACGCTTATAAAGTGGCGGATTGATGGAGCCATTGTCGGTCATTTGCGCCACGATGTAGGAAGCAGAATCTGCAGACGTCACCAGGAAAATAAAGATGAGCAACATAGCGACGACCGATAATGCACCGCTAAAGGGCATCAGCTCAAACATCTCGAACAACGCCACAGTAATATTGGCTTCAGTGGCGGCAGCTAATCCTGCATCGCTGCTCGACATTTCCAAATTAAGTGCAGCACCGCCAAAAACACCTATCCATAAACAGGCCAATAGAGGCGGCACAAACAATACACCAAAGACATACTCTTTAATCGTGCGGCCGCGGGAAACACGCGCTACAAAGGTGCCCACAAACGGCGACCAGGCAATGACCCATGCCCAGTAAAATATGGTCCAACTACTCGCCCATTGATTATCGCTATAGGGCGAAATGCGTAGGCTCATACCGATAAAGTTTTGCAGGTAATCGCCAAGCCCCAGGGTAATAGTCTCTAAAATTGCAATAGTCGGGCCGGTCATTAATACATACAGCATCAAGCCAATACATAAAATCATGTTTATGTTCGATAACCGTTTAATACCTTTATCCAAGCCTGACCATGTCGATGCCATGTAAGCACAGAACATGACAAATAGAATGATAAACTGCCAAAAGCCATTTTCCGGCAAACCAAATACTGCATTAAGGCCACCGTTCATTTGCAGCACACCCAGGCCAAGCGAGGTGGCAACCCCCATAACGGTGGCGACCACGGCAAAAACATCCAGCCAGGATGCGTAAGGACGAACTCGGGGGTGTTTAGCCGTCACCGAAGAGAGCACTGAAGACACCAGCCCTGCTTGCCCTTTGCGAAATTGAAAGTAGGCAATAATCAAGCCCACTACAGAAAATGCCGCCCACTGATGAATCCCCCAGTTAAAGTAACTGTACTGGATTGCATAGCGCGCAGCAGCGTCTGTTTCAGCAGGCACGTCACCATAAGGCGGATTGATATAGTGCGTCATTGGTTCCGCCATACCGTAGAAAACCAGCCCAACGCCGAATCCAGCCGCCAGCAGCATGCTAATCCACGAGAAAAAACTGTAGCTGGGCGTACTATCCTGAGGGCCAAGGCGTACTTTTCCATACTTACTCAATGCTAAGCCAACCAGAAAAACTACAAAGCCAAACACTGAAAATAAGTAGAACCAGCCGAACAATTCCGTAATTGAGGTGAGCGCCGCCTGGGCTGCATTACCAAAGCCTTCTGGGAATGCAGCGCCAATAACAACCAAGCCGAATATAATCACCGAAGAGGCGACAAATACCGACTTACCGCCATGATTTGCCATATAACCATCCTGTTAAATGAGCATTGTGTATAACAGCTTAATAATGTACTGATAAATGCAGGCTTTTTGAAATATATGACTAAACATTAAACAGCATGGCCTTTAAACTAACATATGCGTATAAAATTTCTTCGCGGCATCAATCAAGAAATGTTAGTCCAGACCAGGAACTTGATACCCAGCCTGTGTTCCAATGAAACGCATATGAACGATGGAGGCTTTCATGCCGCAAATGAATCGTGATCAACGCAATGCTGCGTGGCAAGCTGCTAACCAGTGGCGCGCTCGGGCAGCTCAGACCCAACCAACTGGCCTAATGGGCAGCATTAAACTGTTACTGACATGGCTAGCGTTTGGTGCGCTGATGATCGTCGGCGTTGTACTCGGGCTTTTTTTCCTGCTCATTGGCTGGGCCATGATGCCCTTTGTCCGCCATAAAATGAAAAAACGCATGGAGCAGATGCGCGCTGACAACGCTCAAGACGTTGGTGGCGGTTATGCTTACAGCGACACCTCCACGAGCCAGCACGAGGCAATAGAAGGTAGTTACGAAGTTAAAGACGATCATCACCGATCTTAATCAGTCGCCCACTAACGCCGCTGTTAAAGCGGCGCTTGAATCCAGGCGAACGCTGCTGCTAACGTCAGCGGCATTACGATTAAGCTCCCTAAATTGCCGATGAGCACCAACGAAGCAACCTTCTGAGGCGCCAGTTTATACTGCTCGGCCACTAAGTAATTCAATACCGCTGGCGGCAGTGCTGCAAATACCAGTAGCACGGCTGTCTGTAGCGGATTCAATGGTAGTAACCACATAAGCGGTAGCGCAATCACTAAGCCAGAAAGTGGGCAGAGGAGCGCCCCCAGTAAGCCCGTTCGCCAGTCATTAAAATCAATTTCCAGCAATCGAACACCTAATGCAAAGAGCATCAGTGGAATACAGATTCCCCCTAACATATGCATTGCTTCTAGCAGCCAGCTCGGCAGCGGTACACCTCCCACGTTGATGACTAGCCCTGCTAGGCTCGCCGCGACAATGGGCATGCGTAATAGTCGCCAAAGTGACGTGCGTGGGTCCAACATATAAAGACCTACTGAGAAATGCAGCAGCATTTCAACAATAAACACGACCACTGCAGCCGGTAGGGCTTCTGGCCCAAAGGCAAGCACCAATAGCGGCACTCCCATATTGCCAGAGTTATTGAACATCATTGGGGGCAAGAACACTTTTGTGTCCAGAGACAGCCATTTAGCGATCGGCCAAAGCACCACACCAGACCCCAGCACCACGGCCACCGCCGCAGTGGCAAGCCACGCATAGTCTGCTAACGGCGCTTGGCGATCAGCCAACACGGCAAATACCAGCAGGGGAACAAATAGCTCCATATTAAGCGTGTTAAGGCTGCGAATATCAGGGTTTCGGTAACGCCCGTAAACCGCACCACAGCCAGCAATTAAGAACACTGGTAACAGCGTTGCGAGAATATGACCGATCATACGCCCTCCGCCGAGCGGCGGGCGCAGAGACAAACTGTTGCATGCATAGGGAGCTTTTCCATATTGTTATCAAGCTATCTTCCCTAATGATGCTACTTAAAAACGCTCACTTCGCCAATCAGGGTTCAAGAAAACGCTGCCAAAGTGCAATAACCACATCGCGATGGGTCTTGAACGCCTGTGCATCCACGACAGTTTTTTCACCGGTTAACGCCGCACGATGGGTACGGCTACGATAAGCGAGGTACGCTTCCCGCAGCTGCTCCGCTTCTGACTCGCTAATATGACCACTTTTGGCGAGGGTTTCTAAAATGCGGATATTATCGCTATAGGTTATTAATGCTGGCGTGTCATGGGCGAGCGATAACACCGCGTATTGGCAAAGAAACTCAATATCGACCATGCCACCCACATCGTGCTTCAGACTGAATACCTCCCCGTCCGCACTATCTGATGGCCCTTTCAAGCCCTGTCCTTTAGAGCCCTGTCCTTTAGAACTCTGTCCTTTAGAGCCAAGGTGATCGCGCATTTTATGACGCATGCTGACAACGTCGTCTCTTAAGGCTTGCGGGTCACGCTCGCGACACAGCATCTCGCCACGAATGGCATCAAATTTACTCGCCAGCGCATGACTACCGGCGACAACGCGCGCGCGCACCAGCGCCTGATGCTCCCAGGTCCAGGCATTTTGGCGCTGATAATCCGCAAAAGCATCTAAAGAGGTCACCAACAAACCCGCATTGCCTGAAGGCCGAAGGCGCATATCAACCTCATAGAGGCTGCCAGCAGGCGTTATTGCGGCTAAGAGATGAATAATGCGCTGACCTAGACGGGTAAAAAAGACCGCTGTATCGATTGGCCGGGCACCATCGGTAGCGCCTTTTCCGTCACTATCATGAAGGAACACCAAGTCCAAATCAGAACCATAACCAAGTTCGATACCCCCAAGCTTGCCGTATCCCACAATCAAAAACGCTGGCTCTCGTGGATTAAGACCTTCTGGCACGCCATGTTTTCGCGTGACATGTTTCCAAGCCATCGCTAGTACGGCATCCAGAATGACTTCAGCGATATACGTTAAGTAGTCGCTTACCTTCATCAAGTGGCGTGTTCCAGCAATATCCGACGCTGCGACGTGCAGCATCTGTGCATGCTTAAACACGCGAAGCGCTTCCAACTGCGCCTCATCATCATCTTCTGGCAGTCTGCTTAAGGTCTGGCGCAACTCATCGGCAAGTCGTGATTTATCAGCGGGGGTGTAAAGCGTATCCGGCGTTAGTAACTCATCAAGCAGTATCGGGTAACGCGCAAGCTGCTCTGCAATCCAGTGACTGGCCGAGCACAGCTTCATTAAGTGCTCAAGCGCCTGGGGGTTTTCACGCAGCAGCGCAAGGTAAGCGGTTCGCCTAAGCACCGACTCGATCAACGGCTGGACACCATTAAGCGCGTTATCCGGCAATTCACTTTCAGCAACGGCAACCAGAAGCAGCGGCATCAGTGCATCTAGCCGCTCAAAGCCGATCCGCTGCATGCTTTGCACTTGGCGGGAATGGTAAAGACTCTGCAGTCGTTTAAGTGCTTTCTCTGGTTCTATAAAACCAGCCTCAGTTAGCAGTGCTTCCGCTTCTTCCTGCTCTAGCTCGCCGCGCCACAGTAACCGCCACTGAGACAGGCCCAGATTATCGTCGCTACTCTCTGTATCGCTATCCTCTTCTGGGTCGGCGATCACCGCATCAAAGTGCTGGCGAACGCGTTCGCGCACTTCCTCCAGCCGCGCGATGAGTCCAGGCCAATCGTCATGCCCCAAGGAAAACGCGACCCGCTCCCGGTCTTCATCGTCAACGGGCAGCATTTGGGTTTGACGATCTTCTAGTGCCTGAATCACGTGTTCCATGTCGCGAAGATATGCATAGTCGGGTAGCAAGTCATCGACAACCGCTTGGGGCAATAGCCCCAGTTCAGGCAGTCGTTGAAGGGCGGTCTTGAGTGAAGTCACTTGAAGCTCGGTATCACGTCCACCGCGAATCAACTGAAATGCCTGGACAACGAACTCAACCTCCCGGATTCCACCGGGTCCTAGCTTAATGTTGCTTTGCATGCCCTTGCGCTTTACCTCGCGATTGATCATCGCCTTGAGCTCACGCAGCGACTCAATCGCACCAAAATCCAGGTAGCGGCGGTAAACAAACGGTCTGAGACTTGCGAGCAGTTCATGCCCACCATCTATGTCTCCTGCGACGGGGCGCGCTTTGAGCATGGCATAACGCTCCCACTCACGGCCCTGATCCTGGTAGTAACTGGAGAGCATCGAGAAACTGCCCACCAGAGGGCCACCATCACCCAGTGGGCGCAGCCGCATATCAACGCGAAATACGAAACCGTCGGCCGTCATGGCATCTAAAGCGGCGATCAGTTTCTGGCCTAGTTTGGTGAAGTACTCTTGGTGCTCAAGGGGTTTGCGCCCGCCTTCGGTTTCACCTTTTTCAGGAAAGGCAAAGATCAGGTCAATATCGGAGGAAAGGTTCAGCTCACCCGCGCCAAGCTTACCCATACCCAGCACCACCAACCGCTGGGACGAGCCGTCTCTGCGCGGCGCAGGCAACCCCCAGCGCGGGGCGTAAAAACGCTCAAGCCAGCTTAGCGCGGCTTCAAGACAGACTTCCGCCAGCCACGAGACCGCCCGAGCAGTGTCCCACATGGTGTAGCCATCGGGACGATTAAGATCGCGCCACACAATCCCGAGCATGCGGGCACGGCGAAAACGGCGAATAGCGCGATGCATTGCCTCTTCATCATCGGCATTTTCCAGCGTTTCATCTAACCAACTCGCTTGCGACTCCTTGCTTGCTGTCGCATCCAGCTCGCCCGCCACATCTAGATCAATCAGCCAGTGCGGAAAGCGTGCCAAGGTATCTAGGGCAAAGCTTGAGACAGTTATCACGTTGGCTAACGCTTCACGGCGCGTATCAGAAAGCGCCTCCCAACTACTGGAGGGCAACGACTGTTGGGTCATTGAGGCAAGATTATCTGCTTGGCTAAGCGCTTCACTTAAACGCTGCCACGCGCGCTGTGCGGCAGGCTTAAGCGCCGCTGGCAGCCCAGCTTGGGGTAAAAACGCGCCGTCTAACTGCATAACCACCTCTCTGCCAAGCGTCTATTATGTTTGTTGATAAAGCGAATCGCTGTATGCGCTGAATGAAATCAATTTAGCCCACTAGTTTTTGCCAGCCTAACAGCCCCCAGGTTAAACCTGCCATGATCAATGACAGCATAACCGCCGCCGAGCCAATATCTTTAGCCCGCCCTGAAAGCTCATGATGCTCGGTACCAATACGGTCAACAACGTTCTCTATAGCACTATTAAGCAGTTCTACAATCAGCACAAGGCACAGGCTGCCGACCAGCAGCAACCAACTAATAGGCCCCTCTCCAATCCACCAAGCCAGCGGTAGTAACACCGCTGTAATCCCCACTTCTTGGCGAAACGCAGCTTCATTTCTAAAAGCGGCCTTTAGCCCCTTCCATGAATAGCGCGTTGAGTGCATTAAATGGGTTAACCCCGTATGTCCTGGCTTCATGCCTGTTGCCTCGGCGGTAAAATTAAGATTAATTAGCCAATATCATCGCTTCTAAATCCAGCGACAGCGGATCTAACACTTCCGGCCAGCTAAGATAAGGCGTACTGCCAGTGCCGTTAACTAGCACGCTAAAAACGCCCCAGCGCCCCTGAGCGGTACGGAAATAGCCCGCCAAGGCGCGAACAGCAAATGGCTGATTGAGTGTGCCTGTTTTCAACATGACGTTATTTTGAAACGTTGGAGAACCACGGCGAATAAAGCGCATAACCCCATTGGCCGGCGACTGGAAAGAGGCGACAAAACTGGGGAACAAGGCGCTCTGGCGGAACATATCCTCCAACATCACATTGACGCCGTGAGCGGAGGTACGGTTATCAGTCGTCAGCCCGCTGCCGCTATGTAACGTTAGCGGTCCGTGACCCGATAAGCTGTTCACGTAGGCTTCTATCGCCTCCCCCGCTTGGCGCAGTTGCGCTTGTGGTGTTTCCACCAAGTTCAGCGCCAGCACATCAGCCATGTAATTATTGGAGTAGTTCATTGTTCGCAGCAGTAGCTCCTGCAGCGGTTTGCTGTCAACGGCTGCCAAACGCTGTGCGCTGCTGGGCGGACGCGTTGAGCTAACCCGCCAGGGGTCTCGTACACTGATTCCCGCCTGATTAAGCATGCTCAATAATACTTGCGCCGTTTTCTCTGCCGCATCACCAGCGCCACGGTAAACATCACGAGCCGTGGCATTGGTTGAAATTTGTCCGGTAAGACGCAGAACATCCCCGCGCTCATCGGTAATCCGCTCTGCACTGATGTCAGTGCCACTATTAGCCGGGCGCGTGATAACTTGGTTATCAATAACAATTAACGGCGTGGGGCTATCGCATAAGCCCACGCGAGCAGGCTCTCCCGCCGCTGCAGCGGGGGCTATATTGGCGCACCAGCTACCAAAGTTGACGCCGGCCGAGGTGAGCGGCGCACTGTAAGCATTGGTGACTCGAGTACGCGCATTACAGCGATCCGTGGTAACGCACTCAACAGGACCAAAGCGCCACTGACTAACCACCAGTGCGCCATCCACCTCGCGCACACCAGCTAACTGCAGACGTTGCACTAACCGCCAAAGGTCTTCAGTTGTGAGGCCCGGATCGCCTCCACCTTCAAATACCAAGTCGCCACTTAATACACCATTTGCCACGCTACCGGTGCTGACAAGTTGGCTAGTAAAGCGATGCTGAGGTCCAAAACGATTGAGTGCCGCAGCAGACATATAGGCTTTGGTGACAGAAGCTGGCGACAACTGACGCTCAGGGTTCAGACTACCCAGCAATGCATTACTGCCAGCATCCCCATCCAGTAAGCGTGCTTCAGCGCTAATTGAGAAGCCTTTGCTTTCCAACTGCCCCAGCTGGCTGAAATCGGCATACAGTGCAGGGCTTGCGCACATGGCGGCACCTACCACGGTTGTCATCAACGCCCGATGCCAGCGGCGTAGGGATGATTTAACCGCATGATTGAACGCTGAGAATGTCACCGCCCAATAGTTAACGTCTGAACACTTACTATCTGAAGACCCAATATCTGAAGACCCAATATTTGAAAACCTAGCATTTGAAAACCTAGTATCTGAGCACGTCACGCTTACTTTCCTCAATGCACGTTCATTTTTGAAAAGACTTGAAGTATGACTACCCCAGCCACGATTAAACTAATGCCGATGACGGCAGGTAAATCAGGTTTCTCACCGAAAACTACAATGCCAACCAGCGTGACTAACACGATACCCAGACCTGCCCAGATGGCATAAGCAATACCAACCGGCAATGTCCGCAATACCAAGCTCAACAGATAAAATGCCACACCGTAGCCCACAACAACCATGATGCTTGGAAGTGGTCGAGTGAACCCCACTGAAGACTTGAGGGCGCTTGTAGCGATAACTTCGGCAACAATCGCCAACACTAGATATACAAACGTCATGCCCGCTCCAATTCGATCTGTAACTGCCAAAGCGTTTGGCCGCTTTGATCATACTTTGCTTCAAATGGCGTTAAATAGCTGCCGTTAGGCGCCAACGCGGCAATCGTTGCCTGCTTTCCCGTTGCTAGAGCAATTGCCAGAGCAAACTCTTCAACATACAGCTGCCAATTGGAGCGAACTTCTAAATACCCTCCAAGGGCTAGCAGTGTGGGGAAAACAGGATGCCCATGCCAGCGCATTTTTAAATGCGCGGCTTTTGGATAAGGATTGGGGTAAAGCAGAAAATGCCGCTCGGGTGCCCACTCCGCCTGTTCAGCTAGTCGCCAGAAATCGACAAGGTCAGCCCGCACCAATTGTGCATTAGTAGGCAATTCACCATGGTCTCGGCTTAACCGATCTTCGCTTCGATCGACGCCGATCACTGCGTGTGCTGGAAACTGTTCTGCCAAACGGCGTGTCGAAAGCCCTACACCGCAGCCAGCATCGAGAATTAACGGCGCTTGCTGCTTTTGAAGCCACGCATGCGCGCCTTCAAAAGCCTGTTGCGTATGCGCAGCGATTGGCTTTCGCAGTGGGTTTTCCAAGGCACGGGCTACCCGGCGCGCCACATCGTGATGCGGGCCAGGTTGGTTGGAAACCACGGGTCGTGAAGTATGCTGCATGCCATTCCCTGCTTAAAAAAAACGTGATTCTATCAGTCTACCGCGCACGCGGCATGACGCCGTTGCACGCCCGGTGCTATGATCACGTTCGAGAGTATTATTAAGCGCAGATGAGCAGCACTTTTTTGCTATGCCTCTGACAGTAGCTGTTACTAAAAACCACCGCACCACGAGGAACCCGGCTTGTCACACTTACCGGTGATTGTCGGCATGGGCGGCATCAATCCCGCCGGCAGAACCTCGGGCCACCAGGCCTTCCGCCGCACCGTGCTTGATGCTCTTCCAGCTGACCAACAGCGCCAAACACTGGAAGGCTTGGCAGCGCTTATGCGCCTTGCCGAGCATTCCGCTAACGGCTGGCATAATAGCGCCGGCCAGCCCATTGACTCCCCTGCTCAAACCTTGCGCGATCATGTGCTTAACCACACATTGATTCGGCGCAACGAGGATCCACGCTTTCTCGCCCCGGGCTTGCCAGCCAACCGACGGGCAGAAATGACCCTGTCTGAACCGATACGTTTTACACTGCGCCGCCGCCAGCTGCCCGAAAAGCTGCCTGAAGGATGGCAGGTGGAGGAGATCGACGCGAAAGTAGTCGCCGTCACTGTGCCCGCAGGCAACTTTAGTGCTCTGCTGCCTGACGCCTTAGAGCCCAAGGTGCGTGCAGCCGCCCAACTGCCGAGTGGCTTCGATCCCGCTAGCCTTTACCGTAGCGTGCACCATCCGCGCGGGCTGTCGATGGCAGTCTTTAGTGCCAGTGACTGCCTAGGTGCCAGCGGGCTCGCTTGGGAAACAATTCGCCAGCGGCTTGACCCTGACCATATCGCTGTATATGCGGGCAACTCTATTGGCCAATTAGATGACCAAGGCTGGGGCGGCTTACTAAAGAGCTTGGTGAGTGGCCAACGCGCCACCTCTAAGCAGATGCCGCTGGGTTACGGGCAAATGCCCGCTGACTTCCTAAATGCTTACGTATTAGGCAGCGTGGGAAGCACGGGGGCAACCTTAGGCGCCTGCGCAAGCTTTTTATACAACCTGCGCCTGGGGATTGATGATATTCGTACAGGGCGCTGCCGGGTCGTTATGGTAGGCACCGCAGATGCGCCGATTACCCCCGAAATCATCGAAGGCTTCCGCGCCATGGGCGCACTGGCCGATGATGCCAGCCTGAAGGCACTGGATTCTTTAGCGCTACTTACCGACGCTGACTACCAACGCGCTTGTCGCCCATTTGCACGTAACTGTGGCTTCACCATGGCGGAAGCAAGTCAGTTCGTCCTGTTAATGGACGATGCGTTAGCGCTTGAGCTAGGGGCGGATATTCTAGGTTCAGTGCCCGATGTGTTCGTCAATGCCGATGGCTTTAAACGCTCTATCTCTGCACCCGGTATTGGCAACTACATTACCCTGGGCAAGGCAGCCGCGTTGGTAAAAGATATGCTTGGTGAGAAAGCGCTAAAAGAGCGCACTTTCCTGCATGCCCATGGCACCAGCACTCCCAAAAATCGCACTACCGAATCCCATGTTTTTGATGAGATTGCCCGAGCAAATGGCATTGAGAACTGGCCAGTGGTCGCTATTAAAGCGTTTATCGGTCACTCTCAAGGGTCTGCAGCAGGCGATCAATTGGTAAGCGCTTTGGGCAGTTTTGCCCATGGGTTACTGCCAGGTATTCCCACCTTAGACGCAGTCGCAGACGATGTATTCGCTAAGCGGCTGCGTTTTTCCACTACTCCAGTGGCATTTAGCGCCGATGCGGCGTTTATTAATGCAAAAGGGTTCGGTGGTAATAACGCTACTGGCGTTGTGCTCTCCCCTCAGGTCACCGAGCGATTGCTCACTCAGCGCCACGGTAGCGCTGCCATTAGCGCCTGGAAAGCACGCCGAGAAGCTGTGCGCGAGAATGCCGCCGCTTATTTAGCCGACGCTGACCACGGGCACTATGCGCCTCGTTATCAGTTTGGTGAAGCCGTTCTAGAAGGCCCTGAACTTGAGATCCACGCCGACCGCATTCATATTCCGGGCTATGATCACGCCGTTTCGCTAACGGCGGACAATCCTTTTGGTCAGCTTGACGAGCAGGAGCCCCCCGAATGAACGATCAACGTGTGAATGTTGCCGTCTACCCCGGGACCTTTGACCCTATCACCAACGGCCATTTTGATCTTATCGAACGCGGCGCCCGGATGTTCGATAAAGTCGTCATTGCCGTCGCGGCGAGCCCCGGCAAGCAGCCTAGCCTTGAGTTAGACACCCGTATCGCGCTGGCCAAAACGGTGTGTGCTTCACTACCGAACGTTGAGGTCATCAGCTTTTCAACACTTCTGACCACTATGATGCGTGAACAGGGGGCCACCATTATTCTACGTGGCCTGCGAGCTGTCTCGGATTTCGAATACGAGCTACAGTTGGCCAATATGAATCGGGCGCAAAACCCTGAGCTTGAGAGCGTATTTCTCACCCCAGCGGTGGAAAACTCCTATATTTCGTCGACCATCGTGCGAGAAATCGCCAAACTGGGCGGCGATATTTCACCGCTCGTTCACCCGCAGGTCGCAGAGGCACTGCGTAAGCACTACACTATCTAGCGATCGATATTGTTGAGTAAAACGCTCAGGTATATAACTACCTGGGCGAAAAGCCATTCGTGAGGTACGCCCATGGCCCTGATGATCACCGACGAATGCATTAACTGCGACGTCTGCGAACCTGAATGCCCCAATGACGCCATCTCTCCTGGCGAAGAGATTTACGTTATTGACCCCAACTTATGCACGGAATGTGTCGGTCACTTTGACGAGCCACAGTGCCAACAAGTGTGTCCAGTGGACTGCATCCCTCTCGACCCAGAGCGTCCCGAAACCCACGAGAAACTCATGGAGAAGTACCGCATCATTACTGCTGCTTAGGCTCACTGAAACGTGCGTATTTGGACTCTTGCCTGGCCAATCATTCTTTCGAATATAACAGTGCCCTTACTAGGGCTGGTCGATACCGCAGTGGTCGGACATTTGCCCGATTCTCGCTATCTGGCGGCCGTGACTCTCGGTGCGACACTGTTTAGCTTCCTCTATTGGGGGTTTGGCTTTCTACGTATGGGCACCACGGGGTTGGTTGCCCAGGCAATTGGCCGCGAAGCGCATAGCGATGTGCGCAACTTGCTGGGCCAGTCACTCATTATGGCGGCCGTCATCGGCGCGTTACTAATTATCTTTGGCTCGCCGCTGATTTCGCTCGGCTTGTGGCTATTAGATGGCAGCGAAGCGGCGACACCACTGGCACGCGAGTATGCCGAGATACGCCTCTGGTCGGCACCAGCGGTGCTGGCGAACTACGCCATCCTCGGTTGGTTTTTGGGTCAACAAAACGCCCGCGTTACGCTGATGATTTTAGTACTGACCAACAGCGTCAATATCGTGCTCGATCTTTGGTTTGTCGTAGGACTAGGGATGACCAGCGGCGGCGTCGCCCTGGCCAGCGTGATTGCCGATTACAGTGCGCTGACTTTTGGCGGCTATTTAGTAATGCGCCAGCTTGGCCACTTGGAAGGCGGCTTTCAACGCCAGCGGCTTTTGCTAGTGTCAGCCTACTCAGCCCTGGTTAATGTTAACGCCAACCTGTTTGTACGCACCTTAGGTCTGCTGTTTGCCATGGCCTTTTTTACCGCTCAAGGGGCACGTCAGGGCGACACCGTGTTAGCCGCTAATGCTGTGCTACTGCAATTTATTATGCTCACCAGCTACGCCCTTGATGGCTTCGCCCACGCGGCGGAATCACTGGTAGGCCGCGCGTATGGCCGGCGTGACTGGCGTGAGTTTGCAGCGACAGTTCGGGCGACAGCACAATTCTCGTTCTGGACAGCCACTGTCGCCACCGCTGCCTTCGCATTAGCTGGAAATTATCTAGTTGCCATGCTGACAGGGCTGGCAGAGGTGCGCGCCACCGCCGCTAGCTACCTGCCTTGGATGATTGTGATGCCATTGATAGCCGTATGGAGCTATTTATTTGATGGCGTTTTTATCGGCACCACCGCTGTGCGCGAAATGCGCAACAGTATTTTTATCGGTTTAGCGGTTTACCTACCGACTTGGTGGCTATCTCAAGGGCTTGGCAACCATGGCCTGTGGTTAGCCTTAACACTCTTTATGCTCACTCGCTCGGTGGTACTAATCGCCTACTACTACCGCTACCGTCAGCGCTACTGGCGCCCTCAGGGCTAAGCCCACATTGCTGAAATTCGCAGCGCTAAACCCATCGTGCCCTCCCAACGTTGAATCCCACCACGCTTAGCGACTGCCAACCGGTCTATCGTAAGAATGATTCTCTGAGTCCGTCGTTGAGCAAGCACTTAATCAAGCCACTAACAATGGATGAAAAATACGCAGTACCGCCGTATATTAGCCACGCATATCTTAATAACGAATAAAGAGAGCACTCATGTTAAAACTCATATCGAAACCGGCCGTTAAGCTGGTCGAGCGCTATTTGCCTGACCCCTATATCTTTGTTCTGCTGCTTACGTTGATTGCTTCCGTGGCTGCCATCGCCGTTGAGCGCCAAACACCGCTTGCCGTGCTGCGCATGTGGGGCGATGGCTTTTGGGGGCTACTCACCTTCTCAATGCAAATGCTGCTAGTCCTCGTCACGGGCTTTATGCTGGCAAGCTCACCGCCGGTCAAACGCATTCTGCAGAAAATCGCTAGCACTGCGAAAAGTCCTGGTGGTGCGATCATTTTAGTTACGCTTGTTTCACTCGCGGCTAGTTGGATTAACTGGGGATTTGGCCTGGTTGTTGGGGCGCTTTTTGCCAAAGAGCTCGCTCGCCTGGTGCGAGTGGACTACCGGCTTCTGGTTGCCAGTGCTTACTCAGGCTTCGTGGTATGGCATGGTGGGCTTGCTGGTTCAATTCCGTTGACCATTGCCACTGAAGGCCACTTCTCCGCTGATCAGATCGGCGTTATCGGTACTGGCTCAACTATTTTTGCTTTCTTTAACCTTGCGATTGTTATTTGCCTGTTTATCGCCGTCCCGCTAGTTAACCGCTTCATGCTGCCAGACGAAAAAGACAGCGTATATGTGGATCCCAACCTGCTAAACGATGAACCTGAACAGCAAGGTCGTATTACCCGTCCAGCCGAAAAGCTCGAAAACAGTATGCCTCTCGCCCTGCTAGTGGGTGTTCCGGGGCTGCTATTCCTGCTCGACCACTTTCTACTTCGCAGCGGCGGTCTGAACCTAAACGTCGTTAATTTCCTGTTCCTATTCTTAGCTATTGTGCTGCACCGGACACCGCGCAACCTGCTCAACAGTTTGAACGAAGCCATAAAAGGCGGCGCTGGCATTGTCATCCAGTTCCCCTTCTACGCGGGCATTATGGCCATAATGGTGCAATCGGGATTGGCCCAGAGCATGTCTGAATGGTTAGTCTCTTTCGCCACCGCTACGTCACTGCCGTTCTGGTCTTTCCTAAGTGCTGGCATCGTAAACTTGTTCGTGCCTTCCGGCGGTGGCCAATGGGCTGTGCAAGCTCCGGTTATGCTACCTGCCGCAGAAGCGCTGGGGGCTGATATTCCACGTATTGCCATGGCAGTCGCCTGGGGCGATGCCTGGACGAACTTATTGCAGCCTTTCTGGGCATTGCCGGTTCTGGCTATCGCAGGCCTGAAAGCGAAAGACATTATGGGCTTCTGTCTTACCCAGCTATTGGTTACCGGCATTATCATTTCTGTTGGCCTAGTATGGCTCTAGCACTCATGTAGCGGTAGCGTTAGGGCACTAGTTTTAGCACACTAGCCTGACAACACTTGAGACCTGCATAGCGCCCGCCCTCTGGGGCGGGCATTTTAATCTCTGAAGGCTATTATTTATGTCTGACACCCAAGTTGAACATAGCGCCCTGCCCGGCCAGCGAGAACTCTCCATGACGGTGTTAATGACACCCGACATGGCTAATTTCAGTGGCAAAGTACACGGTGGTGCTATTCTTAAAAAACTCGATGAGGTGGCCTATGCCTGCGCCAGTCGTTATTCAGGTCACTATGTCGTCACGCTTTCCGTCGATCAGGTGTTGTTTAAACAACCGATTCACGTCGGCGAGCTGGTGACCTTTCTTGCCAGCGTCAATCATGTGGGGCGCTCTTCTATGGAGATCGGCGTTAAGGTGGTGGCCGAAGATATTCGTGAGAAGCTGATTCGTCACACCAATAGCTGCTATCTCACCATGGTGGCAGTAGATTCAGACGGTAAGCCCGCGTTAGTACCGCCGCTAGCGTTGGAAACGTCGCTACAGAAGCTGAGGTTCGAAAAAGCCGCGCTACGCAAAAAACTGCGTAAGCAGGCAGAGCAGGAAGAGTTACTAACTCATAAACATCACCATCAGCAGCACTCTTAACGCCTAACCCACACTCCAGAGCAAGGAGCCCTCATGCCCGTTAGGGAGCGCTACCCACAGCTACCTAAAACCGTTGAGTATGCGCATATCGGCTGGGATTTTTTTATTCTCGCCGCGGTTATCATCAACCTTGGCCTACTACTGTTTGACTCGTTATTTCTGATTGGGCCAATTAACGACGCCATTGCCAGCCTCGCACCTGGCTTTCACGCTTTTTACGACACAGTGATCCACCGCCGTTTTATTACCATCGACTTATTTTTCGTGGGTATTTTTATAACGGATGTGCTGCTGGGTTGGGTGGTAGCGATTGCCGAACGACGCTACCACCGCTGGTTTTTCTACCCTTTTGTTCACTGGTACGACGTGCTTGGCTGCATACCGCTCAGCGGGTTTCGTTTATTACGCGTGCTGCGTGTCGTGTCACTCTTACACCGACTGCACCGGCTGCGTTTGATTAATGTAACTCGCTGGACCAGCTACCGTTTTTTTGCCAAGTATTACGACATCCTGTTAGAGGAGCTTTCCGATCGCATTGCACTGCGCTTACTAGGTAATGTGCAAGAGCAAATTGTCGCTAGCGATTCGCTGACAGAGCGGGTTATTGATCGCATTATCCTCCCACGCAAGGCTCAGCTAATTCATGAAATTGCTCAACGATTAGAAACAACAGTGGGACAAGCCTATCAACAGAACCGCATCGCTATTATGGCGGCGATTGACGACTTAGTTAGCCGAACACTGCGGGAAAGCCCAGAAATTCAAAAACTACACCGCCTTCCCATGGGGTACACGGCTTCAAACGCTATGCAGGCGTCACTTAGCGGAGTTGCCCAGCGGCTCGTGGATGAGCTCGCCCAAGGCATTCACTCAACGGAGTTTCGCCAACTGGTTGAGCGTACAGCCGAAACAGGCCTCAACAGCTGGCTAACCGTGGATGAAACAAGCGCGCATGTCACCGAACAAGTGCTTTACGACATTCTCGAAATGCTCAAAGAGCAGGTACGCCATCAAGGATGGAAAGACCGTTATGAGTAGCTTGGTTATCAATAGTAGGGCTATTAATCGCCCTACTATACGGTAACGTTCGCCAGCGGTGGCTGAGCCAGGCACTGCTTAATAACATTCAGCGCCTGGGTTAATGTCTGCCTATCAGCAGCAGCGCCAATACAAATCCGAATGGCCTGGGGCGCCGGCGTACTTCCCACACAAAAAGGCTCCGCATTTGACACTTTAACGCCTTGCAGCTGCAAGCGTTCACACAGCTCAATGGCACGCCTCCCTTCCGGCAGCGTTAGCCAAACATTGCTGCCATTGTGGCTTCGACCCAGCCTGTAATCAGTAAGCACCTCTGTCGCTATTTGCTGTCGCGCGGCCAACTCCTCGGTTTGCCATGCAAGCAGCGATGCTGCCTCGGGCTGAGCGACCCAATAACAGGCAATATCAACCATTAGCGGCGGTACCATCCAGCTCTGCGCCCTTAACCCAGCGGCTAGGCGTTCAAGCAGCTTATTAGGCGTCCGCAAGACACCAATACGCAGCCCACCCGCTAATACCTTTGCGGTACTGAAGACAAACAGCGTTCGTTCTGGCGGTAAACGCACTGGTGTTAGCAGGCTTTGCGGAATTGGTCGCGCTGCCGTGCATTGCCTTGTGGGCAGCGTTTGGCAGCGCTATTGGACAGTGGATCAAAAGTGATAAAGCATGGCGGTTATTTAATATCACCATGGGGCTGTTAACGGCCGCCTGTGTCGTACTGATCTTACGCTAGCCGCAGCGCAGCGCTTCAATCGTGTCATTAATTTCAAGAAGAATATTTAAGCGGTCTTCGCGATAATCCATGGTGGCAGCGCCGTTAGGCCTGAGTACCCTAACCTGCTTGGCACCACTCTCACTTTGTAGCGCGGGTACATTGACTTCATCAAAAGGCGTGCCAATGGCGTACTGAACCGCCTCAGCATCGCATGTGGTGCGCATTTCGGCAGAAGGCTGGCCAACAGCGGGAGGCTCTGGGGCAGAGACATTATCGGGTGAGCCTGCGCATGCCACCAATAACACCGAAACTGGCAACACCGATGCGAGTAATACCGTGAGGCTGGCCAATTTTTTCTTCGCACAGCGGAATGGATGATTCATTGTGGTGCTTCCTTGTGTTGGCAAATAACTACCCTGAATGCAAAACGGGCTAGACAACTATGCCTAACCCGCTCATTCACGCCAAGAAACAGTGGAAATAAAGCGTATTAACTCGCCGCATCCTGAACTGCTTGGCCACCTTCTTGAACGTCTTTTCCTGCACCTGCAATGGTATTGCAGCCCGTTAGAGCGCCCGCCGTCATCAACAGAATAAAGCTAATACTTAATAGTTTTTTCATCTGCGTTCTCCTTAACAAATCCTTCAACATCGGGATGCTCCGACGGCAGCCTTGCCGTATGGGAGTGTTTTTAGCGTAACATATTTTAATAATTTAGCCTGTTTAGCCCCCGCCTTCCCAAACCCTTAACAGGCCTTTGATAAGGGGCAAGGCGAATCATCAACTGCTATGATGATTTTCATTATGTAAAGGAGTACTTACTTGAAAACCTTTGAACTTGACCCACGCCTAGAAGCAGACACCTTGCCACTCGCCGACCTTCCTCTGTGCCGTGCGCTGCTAATGAACGACGCACGCTACCCTTGGGTAGTTCTGGTGCCCAGGCGTGCCTCGGTCAGCGAAGTGTTTGAACTAAGTCAGGATGAGCAAGCCCAGCTATGGCGTGAAACGATAGCGCTAGGCGCAGCGATGAAGGAGATATTTCACGGTGACAAGCTCAATATTGCCACTTTAGGCAATGTGGTCAGCCAGCTGCATATGCATCTAGTAGTACGTTATACAGATGATGCCTGCTGGCCAGCGCCGGTATGGGGCAATGGTAGCCCAGAGCCTTATGAGCTAGCCCTACAGGGCAGTCGCCGCGAACAGTTACTGGCCCAAATTGAAGGGTTAAAGCTTTAACTTAATTCCCCAGCAAAGAGCCCTGCCTTGAGGGTGGCTCACTAAGTAATGGACCACTCGCAGGTTGGGCGGCGCCAGCCATAAAAAGTGATACGCCTAGTGCAACAATAAGAGCACCGCCGGCAAGCGCTGCCCAACCCGCCGCTTTTTCGACCACCTGTCGGCTGCTCTGTTGATGCAGCCGCTTAGCGGCCCAGCCTCGAGCCACGATGCTTGCCAGCGCCAGCACAGAAACGGTAATACCGGTACCAAGCGACATGGCAAGCACCGCAGCGACACCGACGTAAAACTGCCCAAGCAGGCTAGCAGCCCCCAGCATCAGCACCGCCCCAGTGCACGGACGCATTCCAATCGCACCAACGGTCATCAGCGCTGTGCGCCAATCCAGCGCTTGCTGCGGCTCAATATGATGAGCCCCACCGCAGCAGTGGGAATGATCATGGCTGTGACCGTGACCGTGACCGTGACCAACAGCATCACTAACGCGGCTTGAGTAAGCGTGGCGCAATTGGGTTATCGCCCGCCAGCATAACCAGCCACCTAACAGTGCCACCAATATAAAGCTGGCTTGCTCCACCCAAACCGCGCTCCCCATCGCCTGGCGGGTTACCCAGCCTAGCCCATGTACAAGCACTGCCACCATGGCAATCGCCGTTATTCCCTGCAGCAGAGCTGCCGCAAAAGAGAGCCCCAAGGCGCGACGGGTAGCACCGCCGTGAGACGCTAAATACGTCGCCAATACCGCTTTGCCATGTCCAGGCCCCGCAGCATGGAAAACGCCATAAGCAAAACTTACCCCCAGCAGCGTTAGCCAAGTGTTAGTAGAAGGCGCACGAGAGAGTTCGGTAATAGCAAGCGTTAGGGTGCGGTGCAAATCTCGCTGCCAAGCCAGCAGTTGAAGACTAACCTCCTGAAAATTAGTCTGTACGATGAAGACCAACAACAGCGCTCCCGACACGGTAAGCGCTCCCCATAGCAGTTGTTGCCGCGTTAAAGGCATTGCCCCTCCACCTAAAAGTTATAAAGTAACACTTTATACACGACCTTCCAGGTTTTCTGCTAGTCGCATTCAATCCGCCCTGTTTCTGCAAAATAGCGTCCCAATCCTGGCTCCCCCGTTTCATCCACATCTAACAGCGCGGCTTGCATAACGAGCTCAGGGTCAGGATCAGCAGGTAACACGCTTAAACGGCAGTCAGGCTTGCCGTAGAGAATCAGCGCTTGCTCAGAGGGTGCCCCGTCCTCTTCTTCGTGCACCACTTCGATATAGTAGGTTGGGTCAAAGACCTGATACTCCAGTATTTTCCCGGCTAATGGCTGAGGCGTTGCCAACGGCAGAATAAACATAAAGGTTAACCGACCATCACGCTCTAACGCCGTGTATTCAGACACCTCACCCAGTGCTTGCGGTTCGCCATTGATACTCACTTCGGTAAAGTAGTGCTGGCGCGACAAGTTATCGCGGATGTCGCTGCCTAGTTGGTCAAGCCCTTCTTGCAGGCTACTACCTTGCACCTGCTGTAACTCTTCGAACACCACCAAACTGTAAAAAGGGTCCATTCGCCATGCTTGATGAAGCCCTGTTGCGACCCCTTCATCGTTTGTTATCACCCGCACACTGAGATCAATCCAACCATGGGGGTGAGCTAACACAGGGCTGCTGTTTAGCGTGCTACCAACGCCTATTGCCAACACCACCCAGTAAGCGCGGAATCTATTCAATAAATGACCGAGTGGAGGGGGTACGCCTATCACGGCAACTCTCCTAATTTATGCTGCAGCTCAACTAGCCAGGGATCTAATACATACGGTGGCAGCGGCTGGTTCCCACGCAATGCCGACAAGCTGATACGGCTACCGCCAACAACGTCACTTACCTGCAGTTGCAAGCGATACTCTGGCCAACGGGCTAACGTCGCATCTGCTCGCCCTAACGCTAAATCAGCGTGCCGAACGACATAGCCTTGCTCGATCATTAACTCAATGGCTGCGCGTAACGTTTGCTCTGAGGAAGCGCTGTAACGTAGCTCTCGCGGCTCTAGTGGCTGCGTGGAGGCACAGCCTGCCAGCATAGTCATCATGAGTACTGTGGCGGCCGTTAAAAAGTGCTTACGTAGTGGTTTCATAACGTCCTCGGGGTAGCTACCGTTTGCTCAAATGCAGTTTGGAAACGTTGACAAAAATCATCATTGCTAGCGCTATAAGATTCACGCAGATCCCCTAAGTGATCAAAGCGGCGAATATCTCGGGAAAGCCGAATATGCCCATCACGTGCCAGTAGCGAGACTCGCTCTACTTCAACAGGCTGATGGTGGAAACCACCTCCAAACCCACGACCAATCCCCAGGCCAACGCTGGAACCGCCACGCCCCAAACCAAAACCACCAAAGAGCCGCATGCTTCGCCCATACCCAAAGTCGTTATCATAAGGGTCGTAGTAGCCAATCAAGTCTCGCTGTCGACTAGCGGTCACCAGACCTATAGCGGTGTCGGTGGTTTCAAGCTCAAACCCCCATGCTTCCAATACATCAATACTTTGCGTCAACACCTCCAACGGCGGTGTCGTTTGGCCAGACGCCCCGGTGGGAAAATAACAGGCTGCAGAAGGCGCAGGCTCGGCTTGCGGAAGGCGCTCTGGCACTGCTTGGCAGCCTGTCAGTATCAACAAGCACGTCATGCTAATCGGTAGTATTGCCTTCATGAGTGACCCTCTCATCTCAGATGCGGCTGGTGTGTCATCGAACGCCGCGCTAAGCTCGCCAGCAGCGATTCATTAAGATAAATGATAAAAAAACACGATAAACAATTATGACAACGCGTTAGGGAGGTTGTGCGATGAATGTTCTGCTTTGCCCCGATAGTTTTAAAGATGCGCTTAGCGCTGAACAGGCAGCAAGCGCCATGGCAGACGGTATTCAACGGGCTGCGCCCACCGCCACGATCCACCTTTGCCCGCTGGCTGATGGCGGTGAAGGCAGCCTGGATGCGCTTATAGCCGCCACCCATGCCGAGCGGCGTCACCTTACGGTACAAGATGCCTTGGGGCGGCCGCGCCAAGCATCCTGGGGCTGGCTTAGCGAGCAGCGTACCGCGTTTATCGAACTGGCAGAAGCCAGCGGGCTGCAGCACCTATCTCCCCACCAACGTAATGCCCTGCATACCACCACTTACGGCGTCGGAGAGTTATTTCATGCGGCGCTTGATGCCGGCGCCACAAAAGCGCTGCTCTTTTTAGGTGGCAGTGCCACCAATGACGCAGGCGCAGGCATGCTCCAAGCCCTGGGAGCCAAGCTATTAGATGAGCACGGTAATTCGCTTCCCCCAGGTGGCGCAGCACTCCAGCAGCTTGCAACGCTAGACCTTTCCACGCTGGATCCTCGTTTAAACAGCTTAGCAGTTGAAGCCGCCGTGGATGTAGATAACCCACTGCTAGGGTCACGCGGGGCGAGCGCTATCTTTGGCCCGCAAAAAGGCGCATCACCTGACGATGTCGCCACGCTTGATCGCGCGATTGGCCATTTTGCTCAGCTAAGCGCCCAGGTGCTGGGTCGCGATGAAAAAGAATTGGCTGGCGCAGGAGCTGCGGGTGGTATGGGATTTGCCGCTCGCAGCTTTCTGAACGCCACCCTCACGCCTGGCATTGAGATAATGATGCAGCAGGCCAAACTACCCAGCCTGCTTTCTGATATTGACGTAGTGATTACCGGAGAAGGTCGCTTAGATGGCCAAAGCCTTTCGGGTAAAACGCCTATTGGCGTTGCCCGTACCGCCAAGCACCACGGCAAGCCGGTCATCGTACTGGCCGGTAGCCTAGGTGAAGGGTGGCAAGCCTGCTTAGAAGAAGGTGTTACCGCTGCGTTTGCCCTTGCCGACGGTCCGATGACACTTGAGGATGCTTTACCACGCACCGCTGAACTACTCGCTGACCGCTGTGAGAGTATTGCAAGGCTTTGGCTCGCGCGATAAGCGGGGCAGCAGACCGTGGGGTGAAAAGTACTCCCCCCTTGAAAAACACGCTAGGCGCCTACACCTCTTTTACTAGGTATACATGCAGCGGCAGATCAGATCTGCAACGTTGCGTGAGCGATGAGTCAGCCGTCGCCAGCTCACCGCCAAGGTAATGTTATGACGCTATTGCCGCGATGCAAAAAACTTGTTTTGCAATACTCGCTAAGCGTCTTAAGCTAAATCAAACGATTTGATGACCGTACTGTTTTCGGAACGGTGACAACCATGGAGGAGCACTACATGAGTGATACAAATAGCATTGGCTTACACGAAGGCAGCGCAAGCCAACTCGCCGAGAAACTTAATCACCTGCTGGCCAATTATCAGATTTTCTATATGAACGTTCGTGGCTACCACTGGAACGTACGAGGTAGCGACTTCTTTGAGCTACACGCGAAATTTGAAGAGTTCTATACCGACTTGCTTACCAAAGTAGATGAAGTGGCAGAGCGTATTTTAACGCTAGGCCACAAGCCCATTCATGCGTATAGCGACTATGTAAAAATTTCGCGTATTGAAGAAGATAAAGACGTTCATGATGGTCAAACCTGCGTAAAAGGCGTACTCACCGGCTATCAAACACTGATTGAATTACAGCGGGAATTGCTGGCAATTGCGTCGGACGCTGACGATGAAGGCACCGCTGCACAAGCCGGTGACTATATTCGCGAGCAGGAAAAAACCGTATGGATGCTCAACGCTTACTTGAGTAAATAACGCGATGCTTACCTCGCTGATGGCTAACGTAGACAGGGGGTAGGCACTAACCAAAACGGCACCCTATACGGGTGCCGTTTTTTATGGCGATTTGTCTAACGAGAGTTCGCCAAGGTTTCAATGAAATCGCGTAGCATCTCCCAGAACTCCGCCACCGAGGCAATTTCCACTCGTTCGGCTGGCGAATGCGCACCGCGAATCAGCGGGCCAAACGAAATCATGTCTAGCTGTGGGTATTTACTTCCCAGGATGCCACATTCAAGGCCAGCATGAATCACCTTGACCTCGGGTTCACGGCCCATTAATGCAGCATGCCGAGCATTAAAGGTAGCAAGCAAGGGGCTTTGTGGATTAGGCACCCAACCTGGGTAGCCATTTTCCACTTTCACTCTAGCGCCCATCAGGCCAAATAGCGCCTGAAAACGTCCCGCCATCGCGCCAGTGGCACTGTCATGCAGTGAACGCACCAGTGCACAAAGATGGAAACGTCCGTTTTCCACGCTTAATACACCTAAATTGTTCGAAGTTTCCACTACCCCCGGTACATCAGCACTCATGCGTTCGACCCCACAGGGGGCCGCATGCAGCGCAGCCAGCAGCATCGCACTGGCATCCCGCGTTAGTGGTTCAGCGTCAGCCAACTCCACGCGCTCAGCAGTAAGCGCCATATTGCTATCGCCACTGCCCAATTCAGCTTTTAGCGTATCAGCAAGCGTTTCCACCATCGCCAACGCAGCGTCAAGCTCATCCGCAGGCAGGGCAATTTGCGCAAACGCCTCACGGGGGATGGCATTACGCAGTGTGCCGCCATGGTAATTAACCAGTCGCGCACCAAAGGATTCCAATGCCCACAGCACGCGGACTAGCAAACGGTTCGCGTTGCCCAGGGGTTTATCAATATCCATCCCCGAGTGGCCGCCTTTTAGCCCCGTCAGCGCCAGCGAAATCACTTGCTCACTGTCTTGCAGCACCGTGCTGGGAAGCTGCGCATTTACTACTACGTCTGCGCCTCCCGCGCAGCCGATATAAACTTGGCCGCGATCTTCACTGTCTAAATTAAGCAGCAATGACCCTTCCAGCCAATTTTCAGCAAGATTGAGCGCGCCCCCCATAGAGGTCTCTTCCTCTAGCGTAAACAGTGCTTCTAACGGGCCATGAGTAAGCTCTGGGTCTTCCAATACGGCCAGAATAGCGGCGACACCAAGGCCATTATCAGCACCCAGTGTGGTGCCATCAGCAAATAGCCAACCGTCTTTTTCATACGTCTGAATGGGGTCACGGGTAAAATCGTGGTCATGGCCTGCGTTAGCTTGCGCCACCATATCTAGATGGCCCTGCAGCACGATGCCTGGTGCGCTTTCACAGCCGGGCGTGGCTGGCTTACAAATGCGCAAGTTGCCAAACTCATCACGATCGTGGGGTAGCCCCTGGGCGTCGGCCCAGGCCTCCAACGTCGCCACCAGCGCGGCTTCATGACCAGAGGGGCGCGGCGTATTACACAGTGTGCGAAAGTGCTGCCACACCAAACGTGGCTCGAGGGCTTCTAGATGTGCGTTCATGGAAACTCTTCATTATCGATAACCGGTTTACTTTACCCGCCTGGGCTACTGGGGAAAAGCGTGCGTTGTTCAATAATTTGTTGAGTCGCGCGACGAATCAGCCGTACTGACTCACCGTGCGCCTTTGCTAACGGTTGGTTTTGGAAGGCCCAGGTGATCAACTGCTGATGAGCTATTTGTGCCTCTTGCGCTAATGACCAATGGCTAGCCTCTCTGGCCAGCGCCTGAAGCGACGCCCTTGCCAAGGCAGGGTCGCGGTGCGCATACGCCACATCGTCCACCGCCTGAACCTCAGCGTTGCTAAGCGGCAAACGAGGCAAGGATGGCAGCAGTAACGCGACGATCGGCGCAGGCAGTGTCGCTAACTCAAAGGCCAATAGCGTTATCAACGAGGCCGCAAAGGTCTCACGCAGCGACGCTAGCACGGCTTGCCCTTCGCTGGTCAGCGCGCGCGCCACCATAATGGCGTACTCGCCGGTAGCCGTTTCTCGAGTGATGCCTAAACGAACAGGCGTAAACCCGAGCGCCAGCCAAAAACGCAGCAACGATGCTTCGGCACCAAAGGTAGCCCCGTAAAGCGCGATACCCTGCTGGCTAGCGTTAGCTATATCCTCTTCTAACAACCTGCGCCCTAATCCTTCACGCCGCCGCTCTGGATGAGTAGCAATGCGTGCCACCCGCCGCCAGCGCGAGGTTAACGCCTCACGGCTACCACTGTGAGCCGCCAACGATTGGGCCAGCAGATGGCCTTGAGGGCGTCGCTCGCCGCGTGCCACTTGCTCAGCAAGTGCGGCATTAAAGCCGCCCTCTTCACGGGTCACCAAAACGGCCTGGGGCTCTTGTGCTGCAATGATTGTACGAATGGCGGTACCAGGGCCATCTAACAGTTGGCGTAAATCACTAGGCGTGGTGCGATAGTGGGACTGCACCAGCAAACCAAACAACTTCGCTAACAACTCACGCTGCTCGGCTAACTGCGCCTGAGTCAACAGCATAGAGGCCGTCTGGCAATGAGTACTGGCGTGTGCCTCAGGCAACGGAGCGTTGAGCAGTAGCAACGTTTGGATAGTCGCTTCTAAAGGATCTCCCACAGACCAGCGAACAGGGGCATCTAACGGTAACTCTCGCCATTGAGGGGCTGTTCGGTTGAGCACCTCGCGAAAGCGTAGTGCAAAACCGCGCCCTGAGCCTTCATAGCCATGCACAGTGGTTGCAAACGCGATACGTGGAAAGGCAGCAAGCCAGTGAGCTAACATTGCCGCAGGAATGGCCGCTGCCTCGTCGACGAGTAAATAGCTGCCGCTACCGCCGAGTCTTGCCTGATCAACCTGTTCGTTAAGCGCATCAGGCGCAAGGAAACACAGCGAGCTACCGCTCGGCAGTTCAAACCGCGCTGAGCTGAGGCGTTGACCTTCCGGGCATAGCGCTACCACGCGCGCAAACAAGCTTTCCACTGAACTGAGTCGAGGTGCCGTCACCACCAGTTGCGTCACACTTTTTTGTAGCAGGCGAGCACAAGCAATGCCCAATGCAGCGCTTTTACCCCGCCCACGATCCGCGGTAATAACCAATGGCCGGCGACGCTTTAGTTTTACTAGCGCATTCACTGCACGAGCCTGGTCAGCCGTCAAACAGTCTGCGTCGTCAAACGGAGCCGCACGCGGGTCTCGAATAGACAGCCCAGGCAGCGTGAGGCTACCGTCTACCTCCCAGCGAACAATAGTGCTCTCACCCGTTAATTGAAACGCTAACCGCTTAAGGTAATGAGCGCTCAGCGAATCCCAACGCCACGGATAATCGGCAAAGCGGGCATAGTCAGGATCAGGCTGTTCGCCCCAGTTGTCTGGCGTAATAATCACCAATAACCCACCAGCACTCACGGTACCCGCTAATGCACCTAGCGCATCTGGATCTAATCCTTGGCTACCACTAGCGTCTAGGACGATTAGCTGATGCTCCGCACCTAGCCGTGTGCGAGCTTTACTGGCTGGTAAACATGGCGCCACTGGCGTCTCGTGCTCAGCACCCACCCACAGCGGTGCCTGCCACGTTTGCGCTTCCCACAACCGTTGCGCCTGCTGGCGGGCCTTATCAGGCGCCCCATATAGCCATACCAGTGCCCGCCAACGACGGCGCTGCAAGCGGGCGGCATGATGAACCAAGGCTGATGCCTGCTTAATGACAGCGTTGGGTGTGTCAATGCGGCAGCCTGCTCGCATAGCAACTCCTGAGATTGTCTTTTATTTACAACTTTGGTTGTAGATTAGCGTAATTTTCAACGCTCTTAGAACTAACCATAAGGTTAAGAAAGTTACTAAAAAATATACAAATAATTGTTTTTAATGAGCTAAATTTTTCAAAGAAACATCTTATACGACGTTAAATTCCTTGAGTTACTGATATTGCGCTGCAGCGGGGGGAGTGTGCTAGCTTAGCGATGCAGCCTAGCGACGTTTACCTTACGTAAACGTAAGCCACACTCACTGCACTTTCCTGCTTTCAGGTAATAAACACTAATAACGCCAACCGCCAAAGTACCAGGAAACATACAATGAAAAAGATGACTAAATTCGCACTAACCAGCCTCGCCGCTGGTGTCGCTTTCGCCGCACTCACCTCTACTGCTCAAGCGCAAGAGCAGTGGACAATGACCACTACCTGGCCCGAAAACCTTGACCTGATTAAGGTTGATCAGCATTGGGTAGAGCTTGTAAATCAACTTGCAGGTGACGAAGTACAAATTAACTTCCGTGCGGGCGGCACGCTAATGCCTGGCACTGAAGTGTTCGACGCTACCGAAACCGGTGCTATCCAAGCTTCTGGCGATTGGCCAGGCTACTGGGCCGGTTTGAACCCAGCATTCTCTCCTCTGGCCACCACTACCAGCCTGTTTAACGGCGTGGATTACTTGAACTGGATTCAACAATGGGGCGGTTTTGAGCTCTATCAAGAAATCTATGGCCAGTACAACATGGTGTATTTGCCCTACGGCATTACCAACAACGAATCTGGTTTCATGGGCCGCACCCCGATTGAGAGCATCGCAGATCTTGAAGGTAAGCGTTTGCGTCTATCGGGACGCGACCAGGGCCGGGTACTCGAAGAGCTAGGTGGTTCACAGGTCACTCTGGCCGGTGGTGAAGTGTATCAAGCGATTGAACGCGGGGTAATTGATGCCGGTGAGTTCTCGACTCCAGGCGTTGATTTTAAGGCAGGTTTTGCTGAAGTTGCTGACTACTGGGCGACACCTGGTTGGCACCAGTCGGCAAGCGTTTTCGGCGTTATGATTAACAAAGACGCTTGGGATGCCCTGTCTGAAGAAACCCAGACTAAGCTTAAAATAGCGGCTGAAGCCACCATGGCTTGGTCACTTTCCTGGTCGGAGCGTGAATCTACCGAAGCAACCCAGAAATTTATTGATGCGGGCGTCACCATTAACCAGTTCTCAGAAGAGGACTTGGCGCGCATCCAGGAAATCACCAACGATGTCATCGTACGTGGCGCTTGTGAGAATCCCGACCACGCCAAGGTCTATCACTCCATGATTACCTATCTACAAGAGTACGCTACATGGCGTGATGTTACTGCACCATTCAACATGAGCCGCACGATGGATAACCTGCCCTCATTGGAAGAGATCGAAGCCTGCCTATAAGGCGTTCAAGTGCCGCCCCTGCGCTGCTGGGGCGGTTATTGCTTAGCTGCGGAGACCTTCCATGAACGCGATTGCCAAGGCGATCGATGCAATTAACGAGCTGCTGGGCCGCATCATTGCACCGTTAATTGCCATCATTACTCTAATAGTGCTTTACGACATTGTGTCGCGCTTCTTCTTTGGCCGCCCTAGCGACTGGGCGTTTGATGTCACCAAAATGCTGTTCGGCGCCCACTTTATGCTGATGGCCGCCTATGGATTGCGCCACCATGCCCACGTGGAAGTCGACGTTATTAAACGCCTGCTATCACGTAAAAAGCAGGCCGTACTAGACCTGCTCGGCTACTTGATATTCTTTGTGCCCTTCATCTGGCTGTTATTGACCTACGGTTGGCGTTTTTTCGAGCGCTCGTTCAGTCGTGGCGAAACGACCTACGGAATGGTCTCAATCCCGGTGTATCCGGTGAAAGGCGTTATCGTAGTCGCTGCTGTGCTTATTTTGTTGCAGGCGGTTGCTATCGTTCTGCGCGCCATTATGCAGCTGCGTGAGGAGACATCCGCATGAGTGCAGAACTACTGACGCTGATAATGTTTGGTGGCCTTTTAGTTGGCCTGTTTATGGGTCATCCGCTTGCCTTCGTATTGGGTGGCATGGCGGTCATCGGCGCATATTTAGGGCCGGGCATTAATACCTTGGGTATCATCATTAACAACGTCTATGGCAATGCTATGGACAACTATGTACTAGTGGCGATACCACTGTTTATTCTAATGGCGCGTTTTTTGAACGACTCAGGCGTCACCGAAAAAATGTTTGATGCCATGCGCTTGCTGCTGGCGAATCTACGTGGTGGGTTAGCGCTTACTGTGGTGGTTGTCTCTGTCTTACTTGCGGCTACCACCGGCATTGTCGGCGCGTCGATTGCCGTTATGGGCATGATTGCCTTAGTGCCAATGCTTAAGTATGGCTATAACAAAGAGCTAAGCGCGGGCGTCATCATGGCTAGCGGCTGTCTGGGCATTTTAATCCCTCCCAGCATTATGCTGATTTTGATGGCAAGCTACTCACCGGTCTCAGTGGGTGCCCTCTTCGCGGGTGCGTTAGTCCCCGGCCTGATGTTGGGCGTGATGTATGCCCTATATGTACTGGTAATCTGCTGGCTCAAACCTAGCTACGGCCCTAAAGTACCGGCAGAAGAGCGCGCCGAAGTCAGCACAAAACAGCTACTGATCATGCTGGGCAAATATGTTGTTCCCCCCATGTCGTTAATTCTCGGCGTCTTGGGGGCACTGTTTACCGGTGTGGCCACGGCGACAGAGGCATCCGCCATTGGTGTTTTTATCGCGTTCCTGCTGTTTTTAATTTTCGGCGACCGCAAACTCTCCACCTGTTACAACACGCTGATTGAAGCTGGCAAAACCACGACGATGGTCATGTTAGTGCTCGTCGGGGCCACCGCCTTCACTGGGGTATTCTCGATTGGCGGCGGGATGACAGTGATCAGTGACTTTGTACTGGCCATGCCGGGCGGCACCATTGGTGCACTGCTATTAATGCTGTTCCTGGTATTCATTCTCGGCATGTTCCTTGATTGGACTGGCATTGTATTACTTAGCTTCCCTATCATGCTGCCAATCATTTCGCAGATGGGCGTGGATGTACTGTGGTTCGTCGTCATGGTGGCGGTGGTGCTACAAACCTCCTTCTTAACGCCGCCTTTCGGTTATGCGCTGTTCTATTTGAAAGGAGTGGCTCCACCAGGAGTCGAAATCATCGACCTATATAAAGCTGTCGTGCCATTTGTGGCTATCATCCTTTTCGCCTGCGTACTAATGGCTCTTTTCCCTAGTTTGATTACGGGATTACCTAGCGTGCTAGTGGGCTACCAGTGATGCCAAGCGACTGATGCCAAACGCACAACGTCCCCCCGCCTTGCGGGGGGATTTTTTTGATAGGAACAATGTTGGCTGCAGCCGCCTAACGCAAGTGATACTATTTGCAGCCGCTATTTTTTCGCATTGACGAGCCAAGCTGCCCCTCATCCAAGGAGATAACGACGTGTCTACGCCAGCTCGCCGCTCACCATCGGCTCTGCTTTCAGATTTTGCGTCACGTATTTCGCTATCGCTCAACCCTTGGTCAATCGCGCTTTTTTTGATCGCCCTTGTTGTCGCACTGCCGATTGTTGTGGTCCTAAGCCATATTTTTGTACCGACAGAAGGCGTTTGGCAGCACCTTGCAAGCACGGTATTACCACGCTACCTCTCTAATACTTTCTGGCTGGTACTCTGGGTTGGCATCGGCACTCTGATGACAGGCGCCGGAACTGCGTGGCTGGTGGTAATGTGCCGTTTTCCAGGCAAGCGACTATTTGAATGGGCGCTGCTGTTACCCCTTGCGGTGCCAACGTATGTCATTGCCTACGCCTATACAGACTTTTTCCAAGTAGCCGGACCGCTACAAAGCATATTGCGTGAATGGTTTGACTGGCGAGTGGGCGATTACTATTTCCCCAATGTACGCTCACTCGGTGGCGCGGCCACACTGATTACCTTTGTGCTTTATCCGTACGTATATTTGTTAGCTAGGGCTTCTTTTCTTGAGCAGTCGGTATGTGTATTAGATGTAGGCCGCACTCTGGGGCGTGGCCCCTGGCGCTTGTTTGCCAGCGTGGCGCTACCCCTCGCCCGCCCGGCATTAGTAGGCGGCGTTTCACTGGTACTGATGGAGACGCTTAACGAATTCGGCGCGGTACAATTTTTTGGGGTAGATACCTTCACCACGGGGATCTATCGCACATGGTTTGGCTTAGGTGAGCCCGTCGCTGCCGCTCAGCTAGCCGCTTGCCTGCTGACCTTTGTCATTGTATTGGTTCTTCTAGAGCGCTATTCGCGGGGTAAACGGCGCTACTTCCATACCACTAACCGCTATCAGCAACTACCGGAATATCAGCTGCGTGGCTGGCATGCACTCGGAGCTACCCTGGCGTGTTTGCTGCCCATTGTTATCGGCTTTTTACTGCCCAGCGGTATTTTGCTCAATATGGCCATTGAAACGGGCGATAGCTTGTTTGGCACACGGTTTATTGGCTTTGCTATGAATAGCCTGAGCCTCGCGACCGTGGCTGCATTGATTGCGGTAAGCTTAGCCGTACTACTGAGCTACGGGGTTAGGCTTAACAATTCACCAAGCGCACGATTTTTCACCCGTATCGCCGCAATGGGCTATGCCATTCCTGGCTCGGTGGTTGCCGTGGGCATCCTGATTCCGTTTGCCTGGCTAGATAACTCGCTGAACATGTGGCTTCACGAACACTACGGAAAAATCATTGGCCTAGTGTTTAGCGGCTCGGCGTTTATTTTGATTTACGCTTATGTCGTACGCTTTTTGGCCGTCTCATTTAATGCGGTAGAAGCGAGCCTTGGCAAAGTAACACCGAGCATGGATGCCGCATCCCGCACCTTGGGTCAAACCGCTGGCGGCACGCTACGCCATATTCATACGCCGTTGATGCGTAGTAGTCTCCTGGCAGCCGGGATTCTGGTATTTGTCGATGTGATGAAAGAGTTGCCTGCCACGATCATCCTGCGCCCTTTCAACTTTGACACGCTAGCAGTACGCGCTCACAGCCTCGCCTCAGATGAACGCTTAGCTGAAGCGTCAACCGCCTCTCTGACCATTGTGGTAGTGGGTATCTTACCGGTAATTTTACTCAGCTTGGCCATGCGTCGGGCACGCCCTGGTAGCCAAGCTGAGTAGTGGAGGCGAGCAAGCGCTGAACAGCGAAATTAGCGCGGAAAGATAAAGACCTGGGAGTGGTCCAAGTCGATATCAATCGGCTGGCCCTCCTGGGGTAAAAACACGCCTGGCACACGGGCGTGAAGGTGGGCTTCCTGACCATCTTCTCCATGCGCACATAAGTGAATAAGGCTAGAACGCCCTAGCAGCTTAGCCATGACCACATGGCTGTGGCTATGCGACTCGACAGGTAAGTCGCGCTCTTTGAGGCGCAGTGCTTCGGGGCGAATCATCACCTGAACGTGACTACCTTCTGGCAACCAGCTGGCATCTACCGGCCCAACGGGCGTAGCGACAAAGCCCCCTTTCACAATGCCGCTTAACTCATTTACCTCGCCAAAAAACGTCACCACAAAGGGAGCCACTGGCGCGCAGTAAAGCTCACGGGGGGTACCCGTCTGCACAATTTCGCCATCCCGCATTAGTGCGATGCGGTCCGCCATAAACATGGCTTCTTCGGGATCGTGGGTCACGAGCAGAGTCGCTGAGCCGAGCTTTTTCAACACGTGCAGCGTATCGTCTCGGATGCGATCACGTAGCCGCGCATCCAGACTCGAAAAGGGTTCATCCAACAACATTAATTTAGGCGTGGGTGCCAGCGCTCGCGCCAGCGCAACGCGCTGCTGCTGCCCGCCTGACAACATGTGTGGATAGCTCTCGGCGTAGTCGGCCATGCCAAGTTGAGCCAGTAGTTCCAGCGCACGCTCCCGACGCTGGTTAGAGGGCAAGTTTTTCAGACCGAAGGTAACATTTTCCAGCACGCTAAGATGTGGAAACAAGGCTGAGTCTTGGAAAGCGAGACCAACATTGCGCTTTTCTGGTGGCACATGACGCTTACCGGGTGCCGCAATGGATAGACCATCAAGACTAACCGTGCCTTCCTGCACGACCTCTAAGCCCGCAGCAATCCGAAGCAGTGTGGTTTTGCCGCAGCCTGAAGGGCCCAGTAAGCACACAACCTCGCCTGGAGCGATATCAAGATCAATGCCTTTGACCACTTTATTAGCCGCGAACGTGTGCTGAACACCACGAAGCGACAGTGCTGATGCAGGCGCCGACACATCGGAAAGTGACACAGTTGCCGTCATTATTTCACCATTGTCTCGTCCACCCACGACATGATAGATACATGCCGCGGCGAACACGGTTGAAAGTTATTTGCATTCTATTTTCTATTCGGAGTAGATGCACGTTTCTTGCTAAACAGCGGATGCGTGTCATTAGCATTTGACTTGACGCCAACCAAGAGAAGCGTTTCAATACGTCACGTCGCTAATGCAACTTATTATCATAAACATTCAGGGTATTTGTTATGAAAAAAGCACGTCTTACGGCTACCGTAGCTGCCATTATGGCAGGCTCTGCTTTTGCAGGTAGCGCGCTCGCTAACGAGGTCAACATTTACTCCGCCCGCCATTACGACTCTGATGAGATTCTCTACAAAGCGTTCACTGAAGAGACTGGCATCGAAGTGAATGTGCTGGAAGGCGACTCTGACCAGTTGATGGAGCGCATGCAGCGTGAAGGCATTGCTAGCCCTGCCGACGTGATGCTTACCGTTGATGCAGGCCGCTTATGGCGCGCCGAGCAAGACGGCCTTTTTCAAAGCGTAGAGTCTGACGTGCTTAACGAGCGCCTGCCAGAATCAATGCGTCACCCTGAAGGTTTGTGGTTTGGCTTTAGCCAGCGCGCACGGGTTATTTTCTACAACCGTGAGAACTTTGACCCCAGCCAAATCACCTCTTATGAAGACCTGGCCGATCCGCAGTTTGAAGGCCAAGTATGCATTCGCTCTTCCAACAACATTTACAACCAGTCGCTGCTAGCGTCATTGATTGAGCACCACGGCGCAGAAGGTGCGGAAGAGTGGGCCCAAGGTGTTGTAAATAATATGGCACGCGACCCAGAAGGCGGCGATACCGATCAGATTCTTGGTGTTGCCAGCGGTGAGTGTGACTTAGCGGTTGCAAACCACTATTACTATGTTCGCATGCTGCATTCCGATGAAGATGCCGACCGCGAAGCCGCACGCAAAGTGGGGGTGATTTTCCCCAACCAGGATGACCGTGGCACCCACATTAACGTTGGCGGCGCTGGCTTAGTAGCGAACGCGCAAAACCCAGAAAACGGCATTCGTTTCCTGGAGTTCTTAGCCTCTGACGAAGCTCAGGAAGTACTGGCTGACCGTAACTACGAGTTCCCTGTCGTGGAAGGCATCAAGAAAAACCCGGTGCTTGAATCTTGGGGTGATTTCGCCAAAGACGATATCAACATCAGCATCTTGGGTGAGAATAACCCAGAAGCGATCCGTATCTTCGATCGTGTAAGCTGGCGTTAAGTTCTACGGCTCTAAGTTCTACGGCTCTAAGTTCTACGGCTCTTAGAGGTCAGGACTTAAGAGCCGCAAGCCTAACTAAAAAAACACCTGCAGCTCAGCTGTAGGTGTTTTTTATTGGGCTGTCGGTAACGACTCCGTAACGTCGTTTAAGCCTTACTTAGCCTAGCGGGCTTCATGATGGTGGTTAAGACTAGTGCGCCTCATCCCAATTCGCGCCGCTTTCAGCTTCCACGATTAGCGGCACTTTTAATTCCGCAGCGGCTTGCATACGCGCCTGAACTTGCTCAATAAACGCCTCAACCTGCTTATCGGCCACTTCGAACACCAGTTCATCGTGCACCTGCATAACCATAAGGGCATCAAACTCCCCTTCAGCAAGCCAGGCATCGACATCAATCATCGCTTGCTTGATGATATCCGCCGCCGTGCCCTGCATAGGCGCGTTAATGGCGGTGCGTTCAGCACCCTGACGGCGGTTGCGGTTTTGCGAGTGGATCTCTGGCAGGTACAGCCGCCGCCCAAGCACGGTTTCAACAAAACCATCCTCTGCCGCTTGAGTGCGAATACGATCCATATAGCGAGCAACGCCAGGATAACGGTCAAAATAGCGGTCGATGTAGGTTTGCGCCTGATTGCGATCAATATGCAGCTGGCGTGACAGGCCCCAAGCGCTCATGCCGTAAATCAGGCCAAAGTTGATCGCTTTAGCGCTGCGGCGCTGGTCGGCAGAGACCTTTTCAAGCGCAGTACCAAATACTTCGGCAGCGGTCGCTGTATGGATATCGCGCCCTTCCTCAAACGCCTCCAGAAGTCCTTTATCTTCGGAGAGGTGCGCCATAATACGCAGCTCAATTTGCGAGTAGTCTGCCGCCACAATGCGGTAGCCCGGGCGCGCCACAAACGCTTGGCGGATTTTACGCCCCTCTTCCGTACGAATCGGGATGTTTTGCAGGTTGGGGTCAGACGACGAAAGACGTCCTGTCGCCGTTACTGCTTGGTGATAGCTAGTATGCACCCGCCCAGTGGTTTTATTGAGCAAGCGCGGTAGCTTATCGGTATAGGTGGATTTTAGCTTCGCCAGCCCCCGGTGCTGCATAATCACCTTGGGCAAGGGGTAATCCAGCGCCAACTCCTCTAGCACCGCCTCTGCGGTCGAAGGTGCGCCTTTGGGCGTTTTCTTGATCACCGGAATTTTCTGCTCTTCGAACAGAATCTGTCCCAACTGTTTGGGCGAACCAAGGTTAAATTCACGACCAGCTAACTCGAAGGCTTCGCTTTCAAGCTCACGAATACGGCGCTCTAGCTGCTGACTTTGCTCGTGTAGACGTTCGGCATCCAGCGCGACGCCATTGCGTTCAATCCGCGACAAGACGTTAATCAGCGGCAGCTCAAGATGATCCAACACGTCCGCTAAACGCCCTTCCCGCTCCACCTGAGGGCGCAGTATTTCTTGCAGCCGCAGCGTGATATCGACATCTTCGCAGGCATAAGGAACCGCTTGCTCTAAGGCGATCTGGTTAAAGGTGAGCTGCTTAGCCCCCTTTCCAGCGATCTCTTCGAAAGAGATGGTTTTTTCGCCCAAATACTTCAGCGCCAGCGAATCCATATCGTGACGCGTGGCGGTGGAATTCAACACGTACGAGGCTAGCATGGTGTCGGCAAGCGGCCCCACCACGCGAATATCATAGTTTGCCAGCACGGAAATATCGTACTTAAGGTTCTGACCAATTTTGGTTTTTTCAGGATCTTCCAGCAGCGGCTTTAATGCCTGCAGCACCTGTTGACGATCAAGCTGTGCGGGGGCATCCAGGTAGTCATGGGCCAGTGGAATATAGGCAGCTTCACCAACCTCCAGCGCCAGGCCAACGCCGACAATATCGGCGTCCATATAATTCAGGCTGGTCGTTTCTAAGTCGAAGCAAAAGCGCTTGGCTTTTCTGAGTCGCGCTAGCCATGCATCAAACTCAGCTTGCTCAACGATGACATGGTCATGTCGCTGGCTGGAAGTCGCGGCGCTATCAGCCACCTCATTAGCAGCGTTATCAGGTGCAGTCTCGCCCCCTTTTACATCATCGACACCCTCGTCGCTACCTGCCAGTAGCTCAGCCAACCACTGCTTGAACTCCATTTCTTTATAGAGTTCTACCAGCGCCTCACGGTCTGGATGCGCAATATCCAAGTCATCCAGTCCCACGGGCAGTTCGCAGTCGGTCTTAATGGTTGCTAACTGATAAGAGAGAAAGGCCTGGTCACGGTGCTCTTCCAGCTTCTTGGGTAACGTTTTCGCACCACGGAAGCTAAGTGTCTTGACGCGCTCAAGATCGCCGTAAATTGTCTCTAAACCACCTTCCATACCTTGCAACAGGCCAATGGCCGTCTTTTCGCCCACCCCCGGCACGCCGGGAATGTTATCGACCTTGTCACCCATCAGTGCCAAAAAATCAATGATCAGTGAGGGGGGGAGACCAAATTTCTCTTTGACGCCCGTTTCGTCAAGGGTCTCTTCTTTCATGGTGTTGACCAATGTGATGTGGTCATTCACCAGCTGCGCCATATCTTTATCGCCAGTCGAAATCACCGCATCACGGCCCGCCTGGGTGGCATGATGGGCCAGAGTGCCAATCACGTCGTCGGCTTCAACGCCTTCAATGCACAGTAGCGGTAAGCCTAGCGCCTTTACACAAGCGTGCAGCGGCTTAATTTGGCTGCGCAGGTCGTCGGGCATAGGTGGCCGATGCGCTTTATAGTCGCTGTACATCTCATCGCGGAAGGTTTTTCCTGGCGCATCAAACACCACCGCCATGGGGCTTTCCGGGTAGTCTTTAATCAGCCGCTTGAGCATATTTAATACGCCTTTCACGGCTCCCGTAGGCTGGCCGTTGGAGGTCGTTAACGGTGGCAACGCATGAAAAGCGCGATATAGGTACGATGAGCCATCGACAAGCACGATTGGGGCACGGGCCATAACCAATTCCATTGTTAGCTACACAGTAAGAAAGTCTATTAGCTATGATACGCGTTCACGGCAATGACTGCAGAAACAACCGCTACGAATAACGCATTTCAAACTCACACAACGCTGCCAACTGACCCTGCAAGCCGCTACAATAATGGGCTTAGCAACCTGGGCGAGATTCTCATGGCTGTATTTACCCCGCTGAGCGACGTTCAGGTCGCCGCGTTTTTGGAAAAGTTTGATGTAGGCAGCTTCGTTTCGCTGCAAGGCGTTGCCGGTGGCACCGAAAACTCAACGTTTTTTGTGACCACCGATCGCCGCGAGCTGGTACTAACCCTGTTTGAACAGGGTGAACATGAAGAGCTGCCGTTTTTTGTCGAGCTGTTGGATTACCTGGATGAGCACCGTTTGCCAGTGCCCGGTACTATTCACGACCGCGAAGGGATTGCGCTACACAGTTTGGCAGGTAAGCCTGCTTTGCTGTTTCCACGCCTACCAGGCAAGCATCCTAGCGCCCCCAACATTGCCCAATGCCAAGCGCTGGGCAATACGTTGGGGCACTTGCATGTTGTCTCCCAGCGTTTTCCTGGCCATCGGCCAAACCCGCGCGACCTTCACTGGCTGCGAGCAGTGCATCACAAGGTGCTGACGTATATCAGCCCTGACGACCAAACGCTGATGAAAAATGAAGTCGATGACTTCGAAGGTGCCTTTAGCCAGCACGGCGAGCTACCGCAAGGAGCGCTTCACGGCGACTTATTCCGTGATAACACGCTGTTTGAGGGCGACCAGTTAGGCGGTATTATCGATTTTTATAACGGCTGTACCGGCGATTTGCTATTTGATCTCGCCATCGTCATTAACGACTGGGCCACCAATGAGGATGGCACGTTGAATGCTGAGCGTTATGAAGCCATTCTAAGCGCTTACCAAGCACGTCGCCCTCTCACCGCAGATGAACGTGAATTATGGCCAACCATGTTGCGCATGACGGCGTTGCGATATTGGCTATCGCGCCTGCTGGTTGTCTATGTTGACCCACCTGCCCATGACCTAACGCCTCATGACCCTGAGCGTTTCCGAACCATTTTAAAAGCGCGCATTGCATTTGGCGCACTACCGCTCCCAGAGGTTTCTTGATGATCGAATCGGTGACCACCAGCGCCCAGGCCTTACGCGCCCGACGCACATGGAATATTGACCAATGGGGCAGTGGCTACTTTGACGTGGACGACCACGGGCAAGCCTTGGTTCGTCCGCTAGGTAGCGACGCAGAAGGCCCGGCATTGCCGCTTAGCGGGCTTGTGCGTCAGTTGCAGACCGCGGGTCTGCGGTTGCCGGTACTGGTAAGGTTTAGCGACATTCTGCATGACCGCGTAGAACAGCTGTGCGGTGCGTTTGATGTCGCGATGCAGGACATCGACTATCAGGGCGGCTACACAGCCGTTTATCCGATCAAAGTGAATCAGCAGCGCCGCGTGGTGGAAGAGATCCTCGCTACCTCCGAACGGGGCAATGGTCGCGTAGGCTTAGAAGCAGGCAGTAAACCAGAGCTGCTGGCAGTGCTGGCGCTGTCGGATGGCGGCTCTTCGCTGATTGTCTGCAACGGTTATAAGGACCGCGAGTACGTTCGCCTAGCGCTGTTGGGTGAAAAGCTGGGGCATCGCGTTTATCTGGTTGTTGAGAAGCTGTCTGAGCTGGAGCTTATATTAGAAGAAGCTCGTGAGCTGGAAGTCACCCCGCGCATTGGTTTGCGGGCACGGCTTGCCTCAGTAGGAAAAGGTAAATGGCAAAACACCGGTGGCGAAAAGTCAAAATTTGGCCTGACTGCCAGCCAAATTCTTGACGTAGTCGCAACCTTGCGCGCCAAAAATGCGTTGGAAAGCTTGCAGTTAGTACACTTTCACCTCGGCTCGCAAATTGCCAATATTCGCGATATTCAGCGTGGCCTACGGGAGTGCGCCCGTTTTTACCAAAACCTGGTGAGCCTAGGGGCACCGGTTAATACCGTCGATGTTGGCGGCGGTCTAGGCATCGACTACGAAGGCACCCGCTCACGTAGCTACTGCTCAGCCAACTACTCCATGCAGGAGTATGCGCGCAACGTTGTGAGCGCCTTTGCGCAGCTGTGTCAGGAGGCGGATCTTCCACAGCCCCATCTGATCAGCGAGTCAGGCCGTGCGCTAACCGCTCATCATGCCGTACTGATCACCAACGTGATTGGCGAAGAGCGCGTTAATGATTCGCCTCCAGAGCGCTCCCCCCAGGAAGACCTTCAGGTGGAAGCCCTATGGCGGGTTTTTGAGCAGTTAGCCGAAAGCCAGGAGCCCCGTGTCTTAGTGGAAGCTTGGCATGACCTTCTGCAAGCGGTGAGTGAGCTACAAGACCGTTTTGTAATGGGCTTAAGTGATATCAAGGCCCGTGCCGAAGGCGAACGACTTTATATGGCGGCCTGTGCGCGCCTACGCGGCCAGCTCGATACCCGTAATCGCGCACACCGAGAAATTATGGACGAACTGGCTGAAAAGCTAGCCGACAAGCTGTTCGTCAACTTCTCATTATTTCAGTCGGTACCTGACGTTTGGGGAATCGAACAGATATTCCCTGTTCTGCCATTGAGCGGGCTAGACCAGCCCCCCACTCGTCGCGCGGTTATTCAGGATATTACCTGCGATTCAGATGGCCGCATTGATAGCTACGTAGATGGTCAAGGCGTGGAGAGCACTCTACCGTTGCCCGAGTGGGCCAGCGACGACGAGCGTTGGCTAGGCTTCTTCCTGGTAGGCGCCTATCAGGAAATTCTCGGCGACTTGCACAACCTGTTCGGCGATACCGACTCAGTCGATGCCGCACTGGGTGACGATGGCGATTGGGTGTTTTCTAACCTACAGGCAGGCGATACGGTGGCCGATGTTTTAGCCTACGTCAATTTTGATGCTCGAGTGCTTAAGCAAAAGCTCACCGAGCAACTGATCACTAGCGGCTTCTCAACCCAAGAGCAGGCAAAGTTTGCCGCTAGCCTGAGCGAAGGCCTGGATGGCTACACCTATTTAGAATAGTACTTATAGAGATAGTACTTATAGAATCGTACTTATAGAATCGTGCTTAAAGAGCAGTGCTTATAGAATAGGCCAACGAAAAAGCCACTGACGAGGTCAGTGGCTTTTCACATAACGGCTAACGCTTAGCTAGTGTGGTTTTGGCGTCACCGCCATCCAACTACTCTACTACGCTAGTGGTGATTTCTAACCCACCAGTCAACGTTAAACGCAGCGTAGCTCCACGAGGCAGTTCACCGACGCCAGCAGGCGTACCTGTCAAAATCACGTCACCCGGCTCTAGCGTGAAGTGACGACTCATTTCCGCTACCAATGTTGGGATGGCGAAGATCATATCGGCACCTTCTCCGTGCTGACGCTCTTCACCATCAATCTCAAGGGTAAATACCAGCGCGTTCCAATTGGGAATACGGCTTAGTGGCAAAAAAGGAGATAGGGGGCAAGCACCATCAAATGCTTTTGCTATTTCCCATGGGTGCCCCTTCTCTTTCAGCTTGGTTTGCACATCACGCAGCGTTAAATCCATCGCTAGGCCAATGCCCACAATGGCACGCTCAGCTTCATCCTGGGTCGCGTGGGTCAGGGCCTCTCCCACCAAAAGCGCAAGCTCGGCTTCATAATGTACATCGCCCCGTGAAAACGGCGGATCTAGGGGTTTAGTCAAGTCCACCACACTGGTGGCGGGCTTGATAAATAACAGCGGCTCACTGGGAACCGGGTTATCCAGTTCTTTGGCATGCTCGGCATAGTTGCGGCCAACGCAGACGATTTTGCCCAACGCGTGGGGAAACTCCTGACCATCGGTAAACTGTGGAACAAAACGCATGGCGGTTCCTCTCCTTCTCATTATGCGTGCCGCATTCGCAACGACAGGCGCAACAGTCTACCCCAGCTATGCGTATGTTCCACACCCTCTTCGACAGCATTTTATTTATACCACAAGGGATACCTTAAGCTATGCGTTCGGCGTCCAGCGATCATCAGGCCCATGCGCCAAAAAGCTAGGGCGCTGTTTGGGAGCAGCAAATGGTGCAACACAGCGATTATCCGGACGATTAAACACAAAGAATACGTTGCTGCGGGGGTCAGGCGACAAATTGGCATTAGACGCATGCAGCGTGTTGCAATCAAATAGCAGCAAGCCCCCTGCTTTACCTTTTGGCGCCTCGATACCATATTTTGCTACTAACTGAGTCAGCGCTTCTGGGCTGGGCACGCCAACCTTCTGTGCTTTAAGCGAGCTTTTGTGGTTATCCTCCGGCGTTTCCCCCAAGCAGGGCACGAATTCCAAATGGGAGCCTGGAATCAGCATAAGCGGACCGTTAAATTCATGGTTGTCGGTTAAGATCAGTGAAGCACTAACAGCATGCATATTTGGCATGCCATCTTCCGCGTGCCACGTCTCGAAATCCGAGTGCCAATTAAAACCTTTACCTGCAAAGCCTGGTTTATAGTTAATCCGTGACTGATGCACGTAAGGGTCATCACCAACAATCTGCCGGGCAGCACCCGCTAAGCGCTCGTCACAGGCCAGTTGAGCCAGCCGTTTAGAAAGCTTATGCACGGCAAACAGCGAACGAATATCGTGGCTTTCTGGCTCGGTAATACTAAATTCCTGATCGCGATAGGCCTGATTATTCATCAATAATGTCATTTCATCGCGAAGCGCCTCCAGCTCTTCACCTGAAATGAGGTTTGGAATAAACAAAAAACCTTTGCGTTCAAACTCATCAAGCTGCGCTGAGGATAGTGGCCCTGATAAATTGCGACCTTTAACCACCGCATCACGACGCGCTTGCGTTAGCGAAGCTGGGGCTGCTGCTAGGCGCGTTGGGTAGTCATCTTTCACTACGCTACGTTGCGCCGACGGCATATCCAACATTTCACTATATTGCTTATAGGCAGTAATCGTTTTGAAAGCGTTGTTACTGACTGTCATCTAATCCACTCCTTGTATGATTAAATTTCAGACCGATAAAACATGTAGCGATTTTCGTTAGTGCATAACACAGGCAGTAGGATAGCTAAGCAGCCAGCCCTTGCAACCCATATAACTTAATTTATAACATGTGTTATGAAACTTCTTCACCACCTCTTAAAAGACATAGCAACAACTTTTAAAAACCAATCCGGAAAACTATACCCACAAACAGAGTCACTATAAAAACTGGCATCTCTTTCACTCCCTTCGGACTAGAAAGCTTGATAGCGCTATGGGCTTTAAGAGCTTTTCTATTCAAATGCCGCCATACAGTATGGCAGCACGGTAAATTTAGCCGCCCAACCAGATAGACCAATAGGCCCCAAAGCATCACCAGATGGCGCGGCGTTATGGAAAACTAACACGCTAACCTCAGAGCCCTATTTACAATAAAGGCAATGGCAACACAACCAATAATACTTTACTTAATAACATCTCTTTCACAGCAAATACTGACCCTCAAAGATTGATTCAATCAGTAGGTTATAAACAGTATAAAAACTCGACTTACCACTTAAATAAAAACTTAAAAATGGGGTGAGATAAAACATTCAACAAGGCATCTAATATAATCCAAGGTAGAAAAAAATTAACGATCCGATTATGATTTCATAACGCAAACCTAGAGAAACGCTTTATGAAAAAATTATCCCTTATCGCATCTACTCTTATTATTCTGCTAGCGAGCGGGTGCCAATCACATTCAGCGCCTCAGCAAGCAGCCAAGCCTGACGAAACGCTAACCAATACCTACTGGAAACTGGTCACGCTTGAAGGGCAACCCATCATCACCGCTGAGAACTTTCGCGAGCCTCATCTTGTGCTCCATGAAGAAAATACACGCCTAGCTGGCTCAACTGGCTGCAATACCTTGATTGGCAGTTACCGTGTTGATGGTCAGCAAATAGCATTTAAACAAGTTGGCACCACGATGATGGCCTGCCCCGACACACAAATGCGTAACGAGCAGGCGATACTAAGAATGCTTAACAATATAGACTCTTGGCAAGTAGACGGTGGTTCCCTGTCACTTAAAAACGCCAATGGCAAACCAGTGGCAGTATTTGAGGCCGTGCATCTTTATTAGCCATCGGTTTGCAGGCAAGCTCACTTAATGAGGGCACCCTCTTGTCGCTGCTGCTCTCTACGCGCAAGTATGTCGACAAACGCACGCACTTTCGCAGGACGAAAACGTGCGAATGGGAAAACAACATGTATGCCGCCAGAGGGCAGACGCCACTGGGGCAAAATAGGTATAAGCCGCCCGGCGGCTATGTCGCCTGCAATGACATAATCCGGCAATACCGAGATTCCTGCACCAGCGTACAACGCTTCGCGAACCGCGAGTGTCGCATCAAGAAAGATTGAGGCGCGCAGGTGGATGGTTCTGCGCTCCCCCTTGCTGAGTGAAAATTCCCACTGCAATGGTTGGGGCAGCGCTTTATTAGCAATGAACGGGAATTTCAATAACTCTTCCGGCTGTGAGAGCTGCGCCACCTCTTTTTCAAGGCTTGGCGATGCAACAAGCAATTGCCGAAAAGAGCCTATCTTCCTTGCTTGCACGCTTGTCTCTGTTAGCCAGCCAACACGGATAGCCAGTTCGATATCTTCAGCCATTAGATCGACTTTTTGATCCCGCAGCGTGGCATCGACCCGGCAATCGGGATATTGCTGGGTATAGGCAGCAATCGCAGGCACCACAAAGGTGACACCGTAATCGAAAGGGGCCGTCAACCGTAATGTGCCTGCCGGCTCCTGGGCTATTTCGCCTAACTCATCAAAAGCATCTTCAGCTTCACGGAGAATCAAGGCACAGCGTTGGTAAAACGCTTTGCCAGCGGAGGTAACCTGTACTGATCTCGTCGTCCGCGTGAGGAGAGAGGTTCTAAACTCTTGTTCAAGACGTGCTACCTGCTGGCTAACCACCGCCTTGGTGATACCCAGACGCTCAGCGGCGGCCGTAAAAGACCCCGTTTCAACCACTGCCGCAAAGTAAGTTAAGCGCCGCAAGTTATTAAACCCGCCGAGCTTACTTTCACTTCTACTGTATGCTTTTTCCATACACATAATATGCTTCGTATGTATTTATCCGTCAATACAATCTCTTTAGCATGCGAGCCCATCATGTATAGAGAGATTCGACGATGAATAACACTTTGTATTACCTATTCGATCCTTTGTGTGGCTGGTGCTATGGCGCAACACCATCTGTCTCGGACGTGATCGCGGCAGACGATATAAACGTGGTTCTGTTACCCAGCGGCCTTTTCTCAGGCGGTGGCGGAAGGCAAATGGATCAGGAGTTCGCGGCCTATGCCTGGAGTAACGATCAACGAATTGAGCGCCTAACGGGGCAACTATTCACTCAACTATATCGCGCTCAGGTGTTAAGCGATCATCATCAACGGTTTGATAGTAGTGCCGCTACGCTAGCGCTAACGGCAGTATCTCTTACCGCACCCGCCGATGAGTTCGAGGCTTTAAAAGCAATCCAATACGCACGCTACGTACAGGGTCGTGACGTGACATCTCAAGTCACGTTGATTGAAATTCTACAAAGACTTGAGCTGACCCAAGCGGCCGAGCTAATGACAGGCGCCAGTGAAACACTTATCCATTCCAATCGTTCTCGAATTTCACAGGCTCAAACGCTAATGCAGAAGCTTAACGTTCGAGGAGTGCCCACGTTCATCGCTCAGTCGAATGAAAACCTAGAGGTTCTTTCTACGAATGAGCTGTATGCCAACCCCAGTGCACTAGCCCAACAGATACGCGCGCTATAACACGCCAACCTAATCAATTGGCCCTTTAAACAAAATTGCAGAAGGAAGAAAAAATGGCTACTCGGCGTATGTTTTTAAAGTCATTAACTGTCTTAGGATTATCCATGGCTATAAGTACTGGCAACCTAAGTGGCATAAAAAAGAGCCTCGCGTCTGATGATCAATTAAGTTGGCGGCATTTTCCTGCGGGAGAAAATGGCTTTTTCCGAGCGCCCGTATTGGTGACGGGAGCAACAGAGGCAGTATTAATTGACAGCAGCTTTACCTTATCTGATGGTCGTGCAATTGCCGAGGCAATCCAACAGAGCGGTAAGCAGCTAACCACTGTCTATATTAGCCAAAGCGATCCTGATTACTATTTTGGCCTTGGCGCGATACAAGCAGCATTTCCCGATGCTCAAGTTATCGCTGCCCCCGCCACAATTGATGCCATCAAGGGAAATGTAGAGAAAAAAATCGCTACCTGGTCACCCCAGCTCCAAGAAAACGGACCTCAATCAGTTGATGAAATCGTTATGCCCGAGGCATTTGATGGCCAGACATTGCAAGTCGATGGTCAAGACATTCAGATTGTTAACGTAGAGGGTCTGCCCAATCGTCGCTACCTCTGGGCTCCCTCCCTGGATGCTGTTTTTGGTGGTGTGCTGGTATTCTCAGACCTGCATGTGTGGACAGCAGACACCCCCACTGCTGAACAGCGAGCGGCTTGGGTACAAGCGCTTGATGAAATGGCAGCGCGCTCTCCTAGGGTCGTTATACCTGGCCACATGCAATCTGACGCAGCGATTGATGCTTCCGCGATTCAATATACACGTGAGTACCTATTAGCATTTGAAGAAGAGCTCGCCAAAGCGAATAACAGCGATGAACTCATTGAAGCAATGACCCGTCGCTACCCAAATGCCAAGCTAAGTGTTGCACTTCAGATTGGCGCTAAGGTAGCTATGGGGGAAATGGACTGGGGATAGTCAGTTCTCTCTATAGTATAGAGGTGAACGATGACTAGCTCTCTGCAATGGCCGCTTGATCGCTCAACTTGCAAGGCTTAGCTGTGAAAACCGTTCATGCTGTAGACATTTTATAAGCACATACGAAAAAGCCGCCCTTTCGGACGGCTTAATCTAATTCTCTAACGCTCTGATTTTAACCACTTTTAAGTGGTGCCGACACCAGGAGTCGAACCCGGGACCTACTGATTACAAGTCAGAGCGCCCACACTTTGCCCACGTTTGCTAGACTTTGCTATGATGCGCTAAGGAACTATAAATACGGGCTTTTCTTGTTATGCGGCTACGTTGGCTTTCTCTGACATTCCACCCAATTTGCTGCATTTCCTAGACCCGGCATATACCCAAGCGGAAACACGGACCGCAACGCCCTTCCCTGGAGGCCACACCATGCCCCGTCTCAACTTCACCAAAAAGGCGCTTGATAGCCTCCCGGTTCCTGCCGAAGGCAAGCGGGCCAACTATACGGACACGAAAGTGTCTGGCCTTGAACTTCGCGTGACCTCGAAGGGCACCAAGACATTTAGCTGCCAACGTTGGGTAAAGGCGAGCGCCAGACCCGAGCGCATCACTTTGGGCCGCTACCCCAACATGACAATCGAGCAAGCCAGAAAGCAGGCGTTACACATTAGCGGCGCGATCGCTGACGGTGAGAACCCCGCTGAAGTTCGACGCCAGCTAAAAGGGGAGCCGACATTTAACGAACTGTTTAGCGACTACTTACGCCGTCACTCACAATTGGTGAAACGCTCTTGGCGTGAAGATGAGCGCGTGTTTCATAAATACGTGAGCCCTACCTTAGGTGGCCGGAAACTATCCGCACTCAACCGCCGTGATTTTGTGGCGCTTCATGCCACCATTAGCCGCACGGCTCCTATTCAAGCCAACCGGGTACTTGCACTGTGCTCAAGCCTTTTCGGGTGGGCTGAAGATGTTGGCCTATGGGATAGCAGCAACCCTGCCGCTGGGATCAAGAAAAACCGTGAGAAGAAACGTGACCGCTTCTTGCAGCCTTCGGAGCTACCCCGCTTCTTTCAAGCATTGGCAGCAGAACCATCGGACACGGTGCGTGATTTCTTCTTGGCCTGCCTACTGACAGGTGCCCGGCGCTCCAATGTCCTTGCCATGCGATGGGAAGAGCTTGAGCTAACGGAAGGCGTATGGCGCATACCGGACACCAAGAACGGGGAGCCGCAACTGGTCACACTGCCCACGCAGTTAGTCACGGTTCTGAATGAACGCAGAGCACACACCACGGGTGCATGGGTATTCCCCGGCACAGGTAAAACAGGCCACTTCACTGAACCCCGCAAAGGGTGGGAACGGATATTGACCAGGGCGCAAGCGCTGGGGATCGTCAAGGCGCTAGCGGAGGTGGAGAGCTGGAGTGAACAGCGTATTCAAGACATGACAGAAAAAGCACTCTTCCAGCCTACCGATATTATCCAAGGGTGTGCCGTTGCCCTTGGTAAGCACGATATGACACCCGAGCAATTCTCCCTGTCTGACCTTCGCATTCACGACCTACGCCGCACCCTTGGAAGTTGGCAAGCAAAGCATGGTGCCTCACTCGCCATCATCGGGAAGTCACTTAACCATAAGAGCGTTCAAGCCACGGCCATTTATGCCCGGTTAGATATCGACCCGGTACGGGATAGCGTGACCCGGGCGGTTGATAATTTGTTGGCCGCTGGGGGTGTCACGGCACCTGGTGATGTGGTGCCCTTCAAGAAAAAGTCATCGTAATTTTTAGGCGTTTTCCGGGTTCCTTGTTTTTTGCAGTGTCCGTTGTGTCTTTGTGTCCTGAAGTATCATAACAAACTGAAATTAATAATAAAAATACGCAAGACACAAAATAAAAAACACGCTGACACAAAGTGTTCAGACACAACTTGTGTCCCGTTCTCCGCCGATCAACAAGCCCTTCCTTAGCCCGACACACGGTACCGCTCATGCGGGCGCAGGCTCACCATTAGACCCATACCCAAGGCGTTGCCAGCGCCAGCACGAACCCAAGGAAGGGCACCGTTGCCCAGCAAGCTGCATTGCCTTGCCCCGCTGTTTCTGGCGGCATAGCGTGGGCCGGGGGAATCCCCTACACTTATTACTTGTATATCGGTTAGCTATTAAGTGAGGTAGCACCATGGGTACCACAATCGACATAGACCATAGGACACTAACCCGCCTAGCGGATGAGCAAGCGATGCAAGACACCCATGTGATTGGTCAAGTAGGTGGGTGGTTAATCGAAGTAGACCTGAACGGCACACGTGGCCGCTTGGTATCAAAGCGTGGGGTTCCCCGGCTCTTTGGTAGGTTTGAGACCCTAGCGAGCTATTTGAAACGGGTAGGCATTGAACGCTTTAGCGTTGACGCTGAACACTATGAACCCACCCCTACCCGCAAGCGCCCAGATGCGGCCACCCGGTTAATCAAGACACATGAAGCGGCTGAACATGACGCCTGGTTCAGAGGCCAAGTAGAAGAGGCGATAGCGGAAGCCAACCACGCTGACGCCCAATGGACAGACAACGCAGAGGCCTTTCAGCATGTGCGCCAGCGCATAAGGGAAAAGCATGCGCGTTAGATGGCTGGCGCTCGCCTTGCGCGATCTGGAAGGCATCACGGATTACATCGCACAAGATAACCCAGGCGCTGCCCTGCGCATGGCTGACCGTATAGAGCTATGTGTGCAGGGGCTAGAGCGCCACCCTGAACAAGGGCGGGCCGGGCGTGTGAGCAGCACCCGTGAACTTGTCGTGACCAGCACCCCTTACCTGGTTGTGTATCGGCTTAATACCCAGAGCGTGGACGTACTGCGTGTACTGCACGGTGCCCAGCAGTGGCCGCCTAAGGGGGAGTGATGCCGAGCAAACCTGAAGCTGGCAAAAGGGTAAGCCGCCCCCAGCCCATTGAAATGGATGAGATAGAGCATGTCCGGCAAATGCTCGAAGAGCGTAACCGTGATTTATCCACCTTCAGCGATCTACCCCATGATGAGTTAATGGAAATAGTTGGGCTAGGTCCAGGTGCAACACTCAGCAAAGTGGTCTCACGGCGGCTTGAAACAGCTCATAATCAGGATGAAAAGCTAGGCGATGATGTAGAAGATGCCCTTAATGATTTGAGAAACCTAGCTATTCAATCCATGTATGAGCCGCTTTCTGAAGCGGATATATGGCGTCTTTGTTATCGGATGGCCTACCTGGTTGGGCGTAACATAAGCGTAACGCGGGAAAGCGTCCGGCTTATGAAACAGGAAAGCTTAAGAGTACGACAGGCTGGCGGTAAGAGCCGTTGGAAAGCGTATAGCCCTATCAGGGATCGCTTTGCTTCGCTGGTACCAGATAGCTGCTATGGCGATGATGGGAAACGCCTGACGAAAGCCAAGGTGGTTGACGTAACGTGGCGATCACTAGCAAACGTATTTCCAGAAACCAGCATGCCAACAGAGGAGACTGTGAAAGAGTGGCTCACACAGTGGCATAAAGCCGAAGGGTTCCCCGCTTGGCCCAAACTACCTAAGCACAGGAACCAGTGGCCTCAATCATAGCCGACAGCCCTATCAGCCAAAGCGCCAGCTTTCCCCGCTAAGCAAGCCTTCTTCAAATTCAGCGAGCGCAATTTTGCGCCCGTTGAAAGCCTTCCCCGCTATTCAAGCCCTCTACCCTAGAACGCCACTTGCCACTTGCCTAGCGGTCGATGATAGGCGTTTGTGGTATTTCCACCAGCGCCAGCCCTGCCCGCCTTTCTGATGGCAGCCTGTCCTGCTGTTTCAAAAAAAGGGTTAGCTTAGCAAGCCCCTCCAATTGATCTGCCTAAGCAGTAATCCTGTGTGTGCAAACGCGCTGCAACGTGCAACAGCCAAACAGGACAAACTGCCATGAGCCATGCAAGCCAACACTCACGCCCTTCAACGCCTGCCGCTAGCGACCTACTCCCCGCCGCTAGTGCCCGGCTTCCCGAGTCACACAACCCCAACCTACTGTTAACTACCAATGAGGCTGCCCCTTACCTAGGCGTTTCACCTCGCACGCTGGAAACCTGGCGTAGCACTGGCCGTCACGGTGTGCGTTACATCAAGGTGGGCAGCCGTGTTCGTTACCGCCTACGTGACCTGGACGAATGGCTAGCCTCACGCATGCAGGAACACACCGGGCAAAGCGGGGAGGTGGATGCATGAAAGGCTTTATCGACCCCTACGCCCTAGCGTGCCAGATTCCCATGGTTCACACGCTCTATTGCCCACACCGCACCATTAGAACGATTAGTTGGCACGCTGAGCTAACGCTCGCCCAATTCTGCAACGCTGAAGGGCTGGCGCTGCCGTTGACGGTTAATCCGGCAACGCTGCCAGACTTTCACAACATCCTAGGGCAGGCCAGCCACCTGGCCTTTGGTGAGCTACACGGCCATGGCCGCTTTGCCTTTTCGCAACGCCTGATTGATGACCTGGACAAACGCGGCCAACTGGAAGGGTTCGTGACCTACTACCTAGGCCCCGATCCTAGCGCCCTGCGTTATCAGCTTGCTACCCGCCGTGAACTACAAACGCAAGAGGATTGGGAAGCCTCGCGCCAGCAAGCCGCCGCCCTGCGCCACTGGCTAGCAGGTGAGCCGCCCACGGGCACAGCCCTTATTGCCATTCATGAGGCCACCGTATGAAACGTACTCTTGGCTATCAACCGCCCCTGCCAGCAGGATTGCTGCCTGGTCTACTGGCGGGGAAGCTTCACGATCCTTATGGCTTAGGCTGCCAAGTGGTTAGTGCTGAGCAGCAAGGCCGCTACCGCCCATGCCGTCATACCGCCATTCATGCGGTTAGCCTTTACCCGGCGCTTGGGCTGGCGCAATTCAGCAACCCAGACGGCCTAGCGCTTCCCGTGGTGATACCTGACCACCAGCGCAACAGCTTTGAACGGGAAATGACACAAGCCTATGCCCGCCGCCTTGGCTACTTGCGCGGGCGTGGTCGCTTCATGCTGCGCTTGAAGGATATAGGGACGGGCCGCTTTGGGCTTTTCTGCCCTCACCTTGGCCGCATGGTTGAAGGGGATTGGGGCGCTTTTGTGACCTACTACCTCACCCCAGACCTACCGGAAATACGCTTCTTACAAGATGGGCAATGCCCCTATACACCGCCCGCTTATGAGGGGGAGTGGGAAGCCCTGTGCGCGGAACGCGATGAAGTACGGGTATGGCTTGGTGGCGAAACCTCACAAGCGCCTAGCGCCGTGGTGACACTGCCCCAACCAATGCCCAGCGAGGAGGCACCGCCTTGGGAAAAGGCCTACCTCCCCGAGGGGAATAACGCATTAGGCCAACGCGCCTGAGGTGGAAAGGCACCCAATAAAAACCCCAGTGCTGGAACACTGGGGAGAGGAAGCTTTCATGTACTACACACAGCATAAAACGCCCCACACCATGAGGCAAGCGCCAGCGCTTGCGCCCACGCTTAGGGAAAGGTATTGTAAAGCGGTCACTGCAAAATCAGTGACCGGGCGTGGAAACCCGAATCACCAGAGGCGCACTAGCGCCCCCATTTCAGCAGGCGCTTTTTTTGTGCCCGCTGCATGTTATGGCGGCTGTGCGTGGGACGCTTTCGAGCGTGCCGGATTCCTTTGGTGCCGGTTTTCCACCCCGCGTACGGTCGCCACCCAATCCCGTGGAAAGGATCGTGGCGACTCCAATACCAAAGGAGTCATACCCATGGCATCATTCCGCCTGTTCCCTACCCGTAGTGCGCCCGCTCGCGCCGCTGCCCATCGCGCAATGGCGAAAGCCGCCCTGTTTTCTAACTCAAGTGCTGCCGTTCGGCTGAAGCGCTATAACCACCACATGGATAAGGCCCGCCGCCTGGAAGCTGCCCCATGCAGCAAGGCAGGTGCGGCATGAACGCTAAGGCGATTACTCAAGAGCTATGGCTAACCCCACGGGCTGCGATCAACGACACCCGGCACGCCATCACCAAGCAAGTGGCCACCATCAAGCAACAGTTTGAAACCGACTACGGCACCTTGGTACTCACCCAGCAAGAACGCGCCACGGTGCAAGCCTGTTTAATCCGTTTGCTAGAGCGCCGCTTGGTTGCCCTGGAAGCACACGGCAGGCCTGCCTTGGGCTTAATGGATCACGACGACAGCTTAAACCTTTGCCGTGAGCACCTGGAGCATGCAGAAGCGCTGTTCTACTCCATTACCAAGCTGCTGGACTCTCCGGCACCCTGCCACCAGGCTAAGCACCTTTCCCGCCTAGGCAGTCAGCTTAGCGCCAGCGCCCTGACCGATATCAATGGGCAACTAGCTGCCCTAGAAGCCCAAGCGTGTGAGCAGCAAAGCAGCGGGAGGGTTAACGAATGATGACCACTTTCCGTACTCCAGCCCCCAGCGAGCTAACACATGCACACCGTGAGGCAATGGCCCGCATTCAAAGCTTAGCGATCACCATTAGCCAGCAGGGTACCCACGCGGTTAGCACTGAATACGTGGGCCATACCCATGAGTTCAGCGCCCACACGCTGCGCTTTAGCGAAATTGCCAAGGGCAACTTTAAAGCAGATATCACGCTGCGCGTTCTCTTACCTGGCCGCCTTGCCTTTGCGGGTGACAACGCCCTTGTAGAACTGAACGCCATGGCCCTTGAGCTAGAAGCGCTGTTAGTAACGGTTAAAGGAGGTGTCGCATGAACCGCCCCATCCATGGTTTTGATATGCGTTGCCACGACCTACGCGACAGCGCCACGGCTATTGCAACCCTTATGCACTTGATCGAAGAGGATCAAATGCGCCGGGACACCGACGACGAAACGCCTTTCCTGACGCCCGGTTTAACCAGCGGGCTAAGCCATGCAGCCATGCAGCTCACTGAGCGCATTCATAGCCTGACCGATGCGTTAGAACTTGAATACGGTGAAGGGATCAGGGCAGCCAGCGAGGCCAAGCTAACAGCCCCTTTACAGGCGGTTAAAAGGAACAAGCCATGAGCAAACCCAACGGATCAGTAACCCATGCTCGCTTTCAGGACACTAACCGCTTGGCGTTAACCTGTATTGAAAGCGTGCTGGCGCATTGGCTCCCTGGCGGCAAGGTTCAAAAGCGTGAATACGTGGTGAAGAACCCCGCCCGTGACGATCAAAACGCGGGCTCGTTTTCGGTCAACCTGGACACGGGCCAATGGTATGACTTCGCTTCAGGAGACAAGGGCGGCGATCTGGTCGCCCTAGTGGCCTACCTTGAACGCTGCCCTGCACAGACTGATGCCTTGCACCTGCTGGAAGGCTTTCTAGGCACTGCCCCTATAGAGCCATCCCGCCCGCACAAAAAGGCCAAGGCGGCACCGCCTGACCCATGGCAACCTGTGGCCCCTATCCCCGCCGATGCCCTCAGCGGCATACCCAAACGGCATTTGAAGTATGGCGACCCTTGGAAGCGTTGGGAATATCGCAACGCTCAAGGCGAACTACTCATGGTGATTGATCGCTTTAACTTGCCATTGCAACCAGGTGAAGAGAAACCGCGTAAGGTATTCGCGCCCCTGACCCTTTGGCGGCATAGCGGAACAGGGGACACCAAGTGGCAACGTAAAGGCTTGCCCGCCCCTAGGCCACTGCTGAACGTGGATCAACTTGCTAAGCAGCCCAGTGCCCCCGTGGTGGTCTGTGAAGGCGAGAAAAGCGCCGATGCGGCTGGCGCGTTGCTGCCGGACTATATCGCCACCTGCTGGCCCAACGGCACCAACTCAGTGAGTAAAGCCGACTTCACCCCACTCAAGGGGCGTGACGTACTGCTATGGCCTGACAACGATGAAGGCGGTGTAGCCTGCATGCAGCGGTTGGCCGGGGAGCTACAAACGCTTGGGGCCAAGGCTGTGCGCCTGGTGGCTTTGGATTGCTTCAGCCAAGCCCCAGTGTGGCATGACAACACCCCCACCTTTGCTGAGGGTGGTGTATGGTTGGAAAAGGACGATGCTGCCGACCTGTTAGCCCGTGATTGGACCCCCGCACACCTGAGCGCTCTGGCGGCTGAAGGGGTACTGTTTAAGGAACCGCCCGCCCTACCTGCTTCACCCGCGCCAGCAACCAAGCCTGCCCCGGCAAAGCGGGACGCCCGCAAGAAAGCACAGCAAACACCCGGCTTCACCGTTAAGGACACAGGCCTGTATGCCGTTCCTGAAGATGGTGAGCCCCGGCGCGTCTGTGAACGGCTGGATATCATCGCGCAAACCCGCGACGAACGCGGCCAAAACTGGGGGCTACTGGTTGAGTTCTGCGACCCTGACGGCATCACCAAGCGTTGGAACATTCCCGCTGAGGCATTGATAAGCGAGGGCGCGAAAGATGCTATCTCCCCGCTGCTTTCGATGGGCTTAAAGCTGGATGCCAAGCGACCAGCCCGCAACACGAAAAACGACCTAATCAGCTACCTGCAAGGGTATGCAGGCAGCGCCCGCGCTCGCTTGGTGGATCGCATGGGTTGGCACGGCGATGCTTACTTACTGCCCATGGGGGCTATCGGTGAAACCGTGGAAGCCCTTGAGTTCACCAACCACGGTGCTGAGCTTCCCAGCATTGAAGAGGCGGGCACGCTAGAAGAGTGGCAAACCCATATTGGTGCGCTCTGCCCTGGCAATGACAGGCTAACGCTAAGCGTGTGCGTCGCTTTTGCCGGGCCGTTGCTTCACCTGCTGGGGCTAGAATCGGGTGGCTTCCACCTGTACGGGGAGAGTTCAGGCGGTAAAACTACACACCTTCAAGCGGCTGTTTCCGTATACGGCTCGCCTAAGCTGGTGCGTAGCTGGCGCTCTACTGACAATGCCCTTGAGTCGATCGCTTCCGCCCACTCTGACGGCCTGCTTGCCCTGGATGAAATAGGCATGTGTAGCCCGCGCATCATCGGTGAAACGGTCTATATGTTGGGTAACGGTGCCGGGAAGGCCCGAGCGAATGATCGCGGCAACGGTAAGCCTGTGCGCCGCTGGCGCTTGTTGTTTCTCTCTACGGGGGAAAAGACGCTAGAGCAGCACATGGATGAAGCCAACCAGATGCACCGGGCGGGCATGGATATCCGTATGCTTGGCGTTCCTGCTGATGCTGGCGCTGGCATGGGCCTGTTTCAAGAGCTTCACGGCTTCGACAACGCGGCGGATCTGTCTGATTCCCTCAAGGCCAGTGTTAATAAGTATTACGGCACCCCGCTAGTGAAGTTCCTGGAAGCACTCACTGCCCCTGATAACATGCGTGCCATCATCAAAGCGTTTCCCAAAACGCTCCAAGCCTTTGAGAAAGAGACACTCCCGAAGGATGCCAGCGGCCAAGCGCATCGCGCCGCTGCTCGCTTTGCCCTGGTGGCCTTGGCGGGTGAATACGCCACCAAGTGGGGAGCAACGGGCTGGCCTGCCTATACCGCATGGAACGCCGCTAAGGCGTGTTTCTCTGCCTGGCTGACTGAGCGCGGCGGGGCTGGCAGTCAGGAAGAAACCAAAGTGCTCGATGCCCTTTGCCATCTAATCGAAACGCACGGGGAGGCGCGATTCTCTCGCCTGAACGTGGATTACCAGCACGATACCCATGCACCGCGCACCGTCAATAAGCTGGGCTATCGACGCACAGAAACGCTAGGCAGCGGCGCTGAGTGCCGCACCATCACGACCTATTACATTGGTTCAGCCTCGTGGACAAAAGAGGTGTGGAGCCGTGCGGGGCTACCCTCAGCACGCCAAGCCAACAAGGTGTTAAAGGCCCATGACGTGCTTCAGCTTGACCATGAAGGCAAAACGTCTATCAAGGTACCCGGCATCAAAGGCGGCTCACCACGCTACTACGTGTTCACTGATGAAGCGCTCTACAGGGCACAGAACGCCGCGAACGATGAAGAGGCCACCAAGGCAGCCTAAAATCAAGCCATAATCGCCTTAGGAAGATGCTTATACGCTTCAAAAATTGACACACGAAACTTTTAGGGCCTAAAATCCTGTTTAACGAAACCGCCACAAGAGTTGCCCAACATGTCCCCTCGCCCAAACCCTATTGCTGATTTGCTCGTAAAACATCTTGCACGCGACCTTGTCATGGGTATTGAAGATGCTCTTTATACTGGGGCAAGGCGTGGATATGCGGCTGGTGGGGCTACCCATCCGGGGCATCGAGCGCACTCAACTGGGCAAATGCGCCACTTCCATTGCAATGAAGCCTTCTGGGATGCACTAGAAGCAGGGGGAGCGACCCCAACACCATTAAACGGGAATCAGATTGTTGTGGGGCAAGCAGGTATTTTTACTATTGGCAGGTTTCATAGTGATTGCGGCCTCCAGGGTGGCAGACGCAGCAAGGCCCGATCTCAGCTAGCAGAAGCAAACGAAGTGATCGAGAAGATCATTGCGCCTGACCTTTTTCAGGAAGCGCGCGAAGCAACTAGCGCAAGCGTTTTCTTTATGACCAGTTCGAACCGTCATTACAACGGTGATGAGGATCAATCCCCTTTATCGTCTATTGAGATTGGTGTACCTCGCAAAGACATGAATGGATGGGTTTTTCACGAATCAATCCGAATGTTTTTGCGCCGCTATGAAACAGAGGTCGTTACTCAAGAAGACAACGCAACGGCGCGTCTCAAGGTGGGCGTTGTCAAGCGTCAAGATCAGGAAGGCACACAATGAGCCGTGGAATTTCCACATTCGCACCCGAGCGGCTAATTCAGGTATTAGCCGCTCGTAGGCTTTCACAAGTTCAACTGGCGAACATGGTAGGCGTTTCGCCTGCTACTGTTAGCAAATGGAAAGCTGGCCAACAAGCTCCTACAAATGAAGTGCTTGATCGTCTAGCTAATGTTGTAAACCTAGAGGCCGAGTGGTTCACACGTCCTCTCTCACAGGCATGTACTAAACCACTATTTCGTAGTAACGCTACAGCCCATGTTGCTGCGCGTAACATGCTGGAAACTCGTTTAGCATGGGCAATAGAAATCACTGAAAAATTAGAAGAGTACGTTGATTACCCACTAGTAAATTTACCAGTACGTAAATTCTTAAATCCTGAAGAAATTACGGCAGAAGATATTGAGCAAGCGGCTTCGGAATGTCGCGACCTTTGGCGTCTAGGCCGTGCGCCAGTGCCAGACTTAGCGTTGGCTGTTGAAAGTGCTGGCATTATATTGGTGAGAGAAGAGACAGGCATTCCTCAGATTGAAGGTTTATCAGCTTGGAGTGGCTCTCATGACAGGCCTTTTATTTTGCTGTCTGCTGACAAGGATAACGGTTTTAGAAGCCGCTTCGATTTAGCTCACGAACTAGGGCATCTAATCCTGCACAAGCATATTCCAAGGGCAACTGAGCGGGATCAGTATAAGCTGATGGAAGCCCAAGCCCATCAGTTCGCAGGCGCTTTCTTGCTACCTCTTGAGACTTTTGTCAATGAAATAAGGACGCCAGTTCTTTTAGACAGTCTGCTATTAGACAAACAGCGCTGGGGAGTATCTGTCGCAGCCATCATTATGCGTTTGGTGGCTTTGGGTATGATTGATGAAGAAGAAAAGATAGCTCTCTTTAAAAGACGCTCAGCTCGCTGGGGAGCTAAATCAGAACCATACGATGATTCCAGAGCGCCTGAAAAACCGCGACTTCTAAAACGAACCATCGAAATGCTAGTTAATGAAGGAGTGATGACGCTCGACTCTATCCCTCGCTATATAGGCTTATCAGCAGGAGATATCGAGATGCTAACCAGCCTTCCTGAGGGATACTTTAAAGGTGGTGCCACTGTCCTCACTCTGCCTACCCTCCGGGATCGCATGAGCAGCCGCCCGGAATCAGCCACTGAAAGACCTGGCAAAGTGGTAGAGTTTCATCGTAATAAGCAAACCACATAAATACCTACAGCCCGCCCCTCTAAACACCTTCTACACTTTCCTGACTGCTTAGCCTCAACGCGAGGCTAAGCACCACTTCAATAAGTTAATACCACCTTGGCTGGTGCTGGTGCTGGTGCTGGTGCTGGTGCTGGTGCTGGTGCTGGTGCTGGTGCTGGTGCTGGTGCTGGTGCTGGTGCTGGTGCTGGTGCTGGTGCTGGTGCTGGTGCTGGTGCTGGTGCTGGT
>Ga0208300_100060_pt1 | contig 138543 bp, 122 predicted proteins | sample 23_taG_FD_184096 | JGI IMG/M metagenome (GOLD analysis project Ga0208300, IMG submission 184096) | Marine viral communities from Cariaco Basin, Caribbean Sea - 23_WHOI_OMZ (SPAdes) (version 2) | ecosystem: Environmental > Aquatic > Marine > Oceanic | place: Caribbean Sea: Cariaco Basin...
TAAGTACTTTTCGGCCTATGATTTAAGCCAATACACCAAAGGCAGTGGTGAGTATTTAGGCTTGCACTCGCAAACTTTGCAAGCCATCAACGAAACTCATGCCAAATCTCGTAAACAGTTTAAAAAAACTAAACTTAATTGGCGTACCAACCGACCCGATGCCAAACGCAAAAGCCTAGGCTGGATACCCTTTAAAAAATCAGCCATCAAGTACCTAAATACGAGGCAAAGCGGTAAAAAAGCACTGAAATCAACCATTCAATTATCGTTATCTAAAGGTCAAAAGCTCATCATTGATATATTTGATAGCTATAATCTAAGCCTATATCAAATCAACACGCTTGAGATAGTGCAAGACAGTCGTAATCGTTGGTATGCCTGTATTACCGTCAAAGATTTTCCTAGACAAACAAGTGGCAAAGGCAGCGCTGGTATTGACTTAGGCTTAAAGCAGTCTGCTACCACCTCAAACGGTGACAAGCTGACAACCAAACAAACGCAAAAGTGGGCTAAAAAGCTTGCCATCGCTCAACGTGCAAACAATAAAAGCCGAGTAAAGGCAATCCATGCCAAAATCAAAAATTCAAGATTAGACTTAATTCACAAGTTCACCACCAAGCTAGTTCAAAATAATGCTTTAATTGTGGTTGGTGATATTAAATCACGCTCATTCACCAATTCGATGACCAACCTAGCTAAATCAACATACGATGCAGGATGGTTTGAACTCAAAAGACAACTGGAATATAAATGCAAGTATGCAGGTTGTCAGCTTGAGATAGTGAATGAGAGTTACACTACCCAAACCTGTTCGTGCTGTCTTAAAATAAGTGACAGTAGTCCAAAAGGTAGAGCAGGTCTTGGAATAAGAGGATGGAGGTGTGCTGAGTGTGGCACATGGCATGATAGAGATATCAATGCTGCTAAGAACATCCTTGCGGTCGGGCTTGACCGTCTAGCTGTAGCAATCCCCTCGGTTTAGCGAGGGGAGGAAGTCAAAACTATAAGCCATTTATTGTAATAGTTTGCCGTAGCTAATTATCAAATAAATAATGCAGCTCCTCTGCTGAACCAAAGTCTAGTTCCATTTGTTCACGCTGGCGTAGGCGCATTTGCTCTATTCTTTTTTTGCGGCCTATAATAAGCCTTAGCACCTCACGCTTTTGTTCATCCGTCATCTGGAGCCACAATTGACGCTCTGTGCGGCTGCGCAGACACCCAAAGCAATAACCTTTTTTATTGCTTTGACAGACGCCAATACAGGGATTTTCAATAGCAAAGAGCTCTATTTGGTCGAACATGAGTATCACCTCGCCCCTGCCGAAGATATGATATTGTGAAGCTTAAGACGTAACTTTGAGGTTGAAGAGACCATGAGCTATAAGCGGAGCCAATATAGAATAACCTTTTAGTGTTTTATCAATTTTAGCATGATTCCCCTAGTGGTTTCTTTCGTGATAATCTTCATTAAAACATAAAAAGTAAAAGGATAAACATCTATGAAGATCATTTATATACATGGTTTAGACAGCCGGTCTAATTCAGTTAAGGGGATGTTGCTCCAAAAATACTGCAACAATCATCATGCCGATATTCAGGTTATTAGACCTGACTTGAATGAATCTCCTGATAAGGTGTTTGCTCGACTATGTGAGCTGGTACAACAAGCTAAGGAAGCGGATGATAAGGTAGTAGTAATGGGTAGCTCGTTAGGTGGCTATTTTGCCACTCTAGTCAGTAATAAGACAGCTTGCCCAGCGGTATTGTTAAACCCCAGTACTCAGCCGCATATTAGCTTACAGCGCTTCGTTGATGACCACGTGGTAGATGGTATTGCGTGTGATGATGGTGCTGATACGGTGATTTACCGAACCACTGGTGGCTGGGCGATGACTTTAAAAGATTTAGATTGGTTTAACGCGCACAAGCTACAGCAGATAACTCATCCTGAGAGATTATTCGTCGTGATTAAGCAAGGCGATGAACTCCTAAATCCTCAAGTTGCGGCCGATTTTTATCAAGCCCAAGGAGTGACGGTTGATTTACAGTCTGGAGGCGATCATCGCATGACAGATTTTGAGCAACAGTTACCTATGATTATGAGTCATCTGCAGTCTCTTGCGTAACTTACCTTACTGACTTGTTTTCTTTGCGTCACCTGCTGTCGTTAACACAGTCGCTAATCTCTATACATCACCCATTAGGTGCACGATATTGGGTATAATATAGGTAATAATTAAAGGCTGAATCAAGCAAAGGATATCACTGTGAGTAACTATACCGCCCAATCGCTCGAAGTCTTAGAAGGGCTTGAGCCGGTCCGTCGTCGCCCTGGTATGTATACCGATACCACACGGCCCAATCACCTTGCGCAAGAGGTGATCGATAACTCAGTGGATGAAGCCTTAGCGGGCCATGCTAAGACTATCAAAGTACAACTGCACAATGATGGTTCGTTATCTGTGGAAGATGATGGACGCGGTATGCCCACTGATATTCATCCTGAATTCAAGCAAACAGGTATTGAAATTATCTTAACTCGCTTGCATGCTGGGGGTAAGTTTAATACCAGCAACTACCAAGTTTCCGGGGGATTGCATGGGGTAGGCATCTCAGTAGTGAATGCCTTATCTAAACGTGTAGAGGTGACCGTTTGGCGTGATGGTAGCCAATATGATATTGCCTTTGAAAATGGAGCGCCGGTCACTGAGTTGGTTGAGTCTGTGAGCTCTAATAAGCGCAAAAAAGGGACGAAAGTTCGTTTTTGGGTGGATGAATCCTTTTTTGACACTCCCAAATTTAGCGTAAAGCAGCTTAAGCATAACCTAAAGGCCAAAGCGGTATTAGCAGCTGGTCTGACTATTGAATTCTTCGATGAGATTAATAATGATAAAGTGGTCTGGCAGTTTGCTGATGGGGTCGTTGAATACCTAAACGAACAGCTTGATGGCCTAGAAACACTACCACCAGAGCCGTTTTATTTTTCTTATGAAGCAAAAGAAGGGGAGCGCTCAGGGGTAACCTTTGCTTTGTCATGGCTGCCCCAAGGTGGCACACCAATTCAAGAAAGTTATGTTAACTTGATTCCGACTGCCCAAGGCGGCACGCATGTTAATGGTCTGCGTACCGGTATTTTAGAAGCCTTACGTGAGTTTTGTGAAATTCATAACTTACTGCCGCGTAATGTTAAACTGACCGGTGAGGATGTGTGGGATGGGGTTAACTACATCTTATCGCTGAAGTTCTCAGAGCCACAGTTCTCAGGGCAGACAAAAGAGCGTTTATCTAGTCGAGAAGCAGCAGGTGCGGTGCAGGCTCAGGCCAAAGATGCTTTTAGCTTATGGTTAAACCAACATGCTGATTTAGGAGCGCAAATTGCTGAGCTCGCTATTTCTAAAGCAGGCAGACGTTTAAAATCGGCCAAAAAAGTGGCGCGTAAAAAAATCACGCAAGGCCCAGCGCTACCTGGTAAATTAGCTGACTGCCGTGGTGGAGTGCGAGATGGTGCTGAGCTGTTTTTGGTTGAGGGTGACTCAGCTGGGGGGAGTGCTAAGCAAGCACGTGATCGACATTTTCAAGCGATTTTGCCATTAAGAGGTAAGATCTTAAATACTTGGGAGGTCTCACCTGATACAGTACTTTCAAGTCGTGAGATCCATGATATCGCCATTGCTATTGGTGTGGACCCGGCATCAGATGATTTATCAGAGCTGCGTTACGATAAGGTATGTATCTTGGCCGATGCTGATTCAGATGGACTACACATTGCCACACTTATTTGTGCGCTGTTTGTGAAGCACTTCCCAGCTTTGGTCGATGCAGGGCATTTGTTTGTGGCCATGCCGCCCTTATATAGAATTGATATCGGTAAAGAGGTGCATTATGCGCTGGATGAAAGTGAGCTTGAGCATATCTTAAGTAATGTACCTGGCAATAAAAAACCACAAATCACCCGGTTTAAAGGTCTGGGCGAAATGAGCGCCGAGCAGCTGCGTGAGACTACCATGAACCCAGATACGCGAAGATTGGTGCAATTAGATATGGATGACATGCAGCTAACCAATAGTGTGATGGATATGCTATTGGCCAAAAAACGAGCCGGTGATCGTAAAACGTGGTTAGAGAGCAAGGGGGATCTTGCCGAGATTATGGTGTAAGCATATCAGCACTTAGTAAACGAAACCAACCGCGATAATAAATAAATCTAGAAATGTAGGGATGCAGTTTAATGTCTAACACTGACACTTCAAAAAACACAGCAGTGGCTAAATTCAAGCGACTGACGCATAAAGACCTAGGAGATAAGGTACCTAGGCGTGGCGGAAGCGTTGCACCACCTATTGCCCGTGCTCTGTTTAAACTTATGGGTTGGCAGGCAGTCGGTGAGATTCCTAATGTACCAAAGGCGGTCTTTTTGGCTTTACCGCACACCTCAAATTTTGATGGACTATATGCCATACCTTTGGTGTTGGGGTTAGACTTAGACATTAATATCATGGGAAAAGACAGTTTATTTAAGTATCCAGTATTGGCGAGCTTCTTTAAATGGGCGGGTATTATTCCTATTGATCGCAGCAAAAAGGGTACGGTGCTACAGGCCAGTATCCATAAGTTAAAATCCAGTAAATCGATGTACTTAGGATTATCACCTGAAGGTACTCGAGACTATACCGATAGCTGGAAAACTGGGTTTTATTATATTGCCGATGGTGCTCAGGTTCCTATCGTGCCAGTCGCTATGGACTATAAGAGTAAAGAGGTTCGCTTCTTAACGCCGGTCTATACCACGGGTGATTATGAAAAAGATGTGCTCAAAATCGTAGAGCAATACAAAGGGGTAGTGCCCAAACACCCTGAGAAGATGTCAAAACCCCTGCAGGATATTAACAAATAGCAGTAAATTTTAATGATAAAAAACCGCTTATTATGAACTAAACCGTCCAAGATTTGGGGTTCAGTTCAATTAAAGCGGTTTTTTTATTGAGTCTTATGGCTGTACAGCTAGCAACTGCTTATCTTCACTTATCACGCATAATCTAATAGGTTAAGCTTAATCCCCCATCGACTGGTAAGGTGACACCAGTAATCATACGGGCCTCTTCACTGGCTAAAAAAGTAATGGCCTCAGAGGCGTCCTCTAAGCTGATAAGGTCGCCTAAAGGACTGTGCTGTAAAAACAGCTGACGGCTGTCATGACTATTACGATCGTCAGCTGTTAGCCCTACATTTACCGCATTGACACGTATACCGTTCGTACTGTGCGTTAATGCCAGCTGCTTAGTGTTTTCAGCTAGCTGATGGTTTTGTTGCTGATAATCGAGAAGACTCCACTCACTGCTATTGTCCGACAGTAAGCCAACATTAACTACACTGCCTTTAGATTGGGCTAACGCTTGCACTAAGCTGCCCTCTAAAGGCAGCGAGGTATTTATATTAATTAAAACATCGATTTTTTGATACTTTTGTAAAACGTGAGTAACCAGCTCATCTGACGGTGTGGCCTGGTCTAGACGATAGGTAATGGCTAAGTGATTGCCTGAATTGATCCAAGTATGGTCTTCTGGCAAGTCTGCTGCTATATATTGTAATACCTTGCTGTTACTGCCTACTAAGATCACATTAGCGCCTTCTCTGGCCAGTTTCATAGCAGTGACTCGGCCCAGGCTTGAATCAGCTCCAGTCACGATAACGGCTTTATCATTAAAACGCTTCATAAGAGTTGGCCTTATTTTATTTAAAAGTTTTTCGTGTTTATGATTTTGACAAGATTTAGCCTTTATAGCAACCTTCAATAATAAGGCTGGCAAAGTGTAAAAATTACACTTATTCGGGGCATAGAAAAAGCAGCCTATAAAAGGCTGCTTTTTTGAGATTAGAGATAATGACAGCTAGTCGTTAGCTGTTATTTGTTATCCACATCCACATTAGGAATTGAAGGCTCATCACCTGAAACAGTAGTGATTGAAGGCTCTTTATCTGTCTGTTTAGCAGTATCAGCAATGGCTTTTTCAACTTTCGCTTTTTCAGCTTCAGTTTCTGCCTTGTCTTGTAGCTTACGTAAGAAGCGAGCAGCAGCCTCTTGACCACCAAGACCGAACGATAGGGCAAAGGCAACAGCCACAGCACCTAAAGTAAGACCAAAGGCAAGGTTAACAATAGAATCGGCAATCCCCATCGCTTTTAGACCCATCGCAAGCACAAGGCCCATGATAAGAACACGAACGATATTGGCTAAAAATTGTGATCCTTTATCAGAACGCTCAACCACACCAGCGATGATGTTGGCTAACCAGAAACCGATGAACAAGATAACAGCGCCTAAGATAATGTCAGCACCAAAAGCAATGAACATAGTGATGATGCCACTGATTTGCCCAAAACCTAGTAAGTCTGCAGCTAAGATACCTGCAAATAACATAGCAAAGAAGATGATAGCATGGCCAACAAGGTCTGAAACTTGGGTTTTACCCATAGCACTGTCTAGACCAACCTTGGCAGGCAGGGCATTAACTGTGGTGTTTTCAAGCAAGCCTTTAACCACATTCGCGACCATTTTCATGATGTAGTAGGTGATGATCAAAATGGCTGCTGCAGTAAAGACATTCGGCAGCGCGCTCATAATTTTGTTCAGCATATTAGTCGCTGGACGCGAGATAACTTCGATGTTTAGAGCATCTAAAGCTATGATCGTGGTTGGAATAATGACCAATAAGAACGCCAATGAACCGGCGATATTAGGTAAGCTATTTTCACGATTATTACTAATACCGGCTTTCTCAGCAAAACCTTGTAGGTTTAAGCTGGTAACCATATTAGTTACGATACCACGGACAATTTTTGCCACGATATAACCCACAAAGAACACCACACCTGCCATAAATAGGTTCGGGATGTAACTTACTGCTTTATTTAGCATGTTGGTTAATGGGGCAAATAAGCCATCTAATTGTAGCTGGCCTAATACAATAACGAGTACAAACAGCAAGATAACCCAGTAAACCATATCAGCAATGGTGCTGCTCATAGGTTGAACGCCCGCTTGTGCACTTAGTCTTTCATCAAGAGTGGTCTTAGATAAAGCGGTGTTGATAGCGGTACGTGCCACTGTCGCCACGACCCAACCAATCACGCCAATAATCACAGCGCCTAGTAAGGTGGGAATAAATGACAGTACGTTGTCAATCATATTGGCAAATGGGGCTGAAATGGCATTTAGGCTCAACATACTTAATGCGCCTGAGATTGCCATTAAGAAGATAAACCAAAAAACGACCTTAGAAATTATGTTTTCAAGGTCGTAAGCTTTACCTGTTGAGGTGTTCATACGTTGGTTTAAATTAACACGGGCCAGTAAGTTGCGTACAACACCAGCCAGTGCCATAGCAATTAACCAACCAATAACGAATACCAAAATGGCTGCGATAATCGAGCCGATTGGTCCGCCTAGATTGCTATTAAACCAAACAAACATGTTGTCCATGCTGTTTCTCCTGTAATGTAATTCAATAAGTGGATCTAAAGATGACCCTAATATACTTTTGTATTTTTAAGTTTGTCTATCTAAAAAGGTTAGTTTAATAGTATTTTTATCTGCTACTTATAAGAAAATCAATAAGATAACTTATTTTATTTTTGACAATCTTAAGGCTGCAAAAATTAGGTTAACTACTTTAGTTAAATTTATTTCTAAAAAAAACTAACCTATATCTTAGATAAGAAGCTGTCAGTTGTTACATTCACTATAAAAAAGTGACAGCTTACGATGTCACTTTATCGGAATAACCAGTAATAATAAATAGCTATTTTTAATATTAGTTTAGATATATGTGAGAAGATGTGACATATTTAGCATTTATTAACATTTACTATACAATACTTTAGCATGTTAACTTAGTTATATGGTGATTAATTGCCATTTTTGATATTATTACGCGAAACACTAAATTTCGAATGACTCATAACTTTGTGAGTCAATGAAAATTAGAGGGGCTTATTGGTTTAACCCCTTAAAGACACCTTGGCCTGTGTAGATGCTGACAGCGTATAAATAATAACCAGATTTAGCAGACAATAATTTTAATTAACAATAGAGTTTATTTATGAAAAAAGTAATGGTTCCTAAGTTTTTAGCAGTAGCTTTAGTGAGCACCTTAGCTTTTGGCTGTGCTAATAATGGCAACAAAGCTGACCAAAGCAGCTCAAGCGCTACCGTAACTGAAAAAAGCTCTGAGCTTGAAAAAGTAGGCTACAGCATTGGCTATGCCACAGCAGAGAGTTATAAAGAGTCGTTGAATGACTTAAATCTCGATACCTTCGAAATGGGCTTTCGTGATGCTTATGGCGATAAAAAAGCAGCTTTGACCAAAGAGCAAATGCAGGAGGTCATGGCTAAGTACGAAGAAAAGAAACAAACTGAAATGATGGAAAAGATGAAAAAAGACGCCGTCACTAATAAAGCCGCTGGTGACAAGTTCTTAGCCGAAAATGCTAAAAAAGAAGGCGTTCAAACCACCAAATCAGGATTACAGTATAAAGTTATCAAGCCAGGTACTGGAAAATCAGTAACTGCCAGCGATATGGTTAAAATTAACTATGAAGGCAAATTGCTAGATGGCACAGTATTTGACAGCTCGTATGACCGCGGTGAGCCGGTAGTATTCCCTGTTGAAGGCATGATTCCTGGCTTCACAGAAGGTCTAGAGCTGATGAAAGAAGGCGGTGAGTATGAATTGTATATCCCAGCCGATCTGGCTTATGGCGAAACCGGTAACTCAGGCATCGATCCTAACAGCACTTTAATCTTTAAAGTGCAGATGATTGAAGTAAATCCAAAAATGCCTGAGCAGCCTGCACAATAATTAATAATTGGCAGATTTGAGAGTTTCAAAAATCATCAAAAAAATACCTGCTAATTAGCAGGTATTTTTTATGGTCTACAGTCGTAGCAAAATAGTGCTATAGTCTTTTTTGGAATACTTTTGAATTACGACCATTGTGATAGGCGGTGCGGCGTGGTTCAGGCAATTGATCTGCGCTCACTTCGATAAAACCTTGCTCCACAAACCAGTGTGCGGTACGGGTGGTTAACGCAAATAGGTTGTGCAGACCATGACTGCGAGCTTGCTGCTCTAAAAAGGCGAGCAAATCTGCACCACGACTGCCATTACGATAATCTGGGTGAATGGCAATGGACGCCACTTCTGCTGACTCGTCATCTAAGGGATGCAAGGCTGCGCAGCCCAAGATCATACCATCGCGCTCGATCACACTATACAGCTCAATCTCCTGCTCTAAGCGCTCACGTGAACGCTGGACTAAAATGCCTTGTTCCTCAAGAGGGGAGAGCAGCTCAATTAAGCCTACCACATCATCAATGGTGGCACGGCGAATCTCTTCATAAGGGTCATGGCTAATGAGTGTGCCTGAGCCATCACGAGTAAACAGCTCCTCTAGCAGTGCCCCATCTTCAGCATACGAGATGATGTGTGTACGGTGGATACCGGCACGACAAGCTTGAGCGGCGCAGTATAAGAAGTAATAAATCTCACGGTCCAAGTCACGATCACGTAAGAAGCGGTCCACTTCATTAGGGATCATAGCGTGTAGCAAACGACCTTCTTCATTAATTCCCGTCTCATTACCTAAGAAAATCAGCTTATCGGCATTGAGTGCAACGGCCGCTTTAAGCGCCACATCTTCTCCAAGTAAGTTAAATACTTCGCCGGTGGCCGAGTAGCCCATTGAGCCTAGGATGACGATATGATTGTGAATAAGATTGTTTTTGATGGCTTCAACATCAATGGAGCGCACTTCGCCGGTCATCTGATAATCAACGCCATCACGGACACCATAAGGTCTGGCAGTAACGAAGTTGCCTGAGACAGCATCGATGCGTGAGCCATACATGGGGGAGTTGGCAAGGCCCATCGAAAGCTGAGCTTCGATCTGTAAGCGAATCGCACCCACAGCTTCTAAAATGGCGGGCATGGCTTCGCGCGGCGTGACTCGAATGTCTTTATGTAGTGGAGAGTCTATACCCAATTTGTCTAAGTTCTTCTCAATCTGGGGCCGTGCACCATGCACTAAGACTAAGTTAATACCTAGACTGTGCAGTAACGCAAAGTCATGAATAAGATTGCTAAAATTAGGATGGTTTACAGCTTCGCCGCCAAACATAATGACGAACGTTTTGCCCCTATGGGTATTGATATAAGGAGCTGAGTTTCGAAACCAATGAACATAGTCTGGCGTTATTTTTGGCATAGCAGTATCAATCATATGAAAATATCACAATAGGCTTAAGGCATAAGGGAATGAAATAAACGCTTTTACGATAGCAAAAAATGCCAACTTGGGCTATCTTTATTTTAGGTGTAAGACTGAGGCAACTGACTTAATACAGATAATTACGTGAATTTGTCGCATACTATCGATTTATGTCCTTATACTGTAAGTTTGCAGTATTTTTAAATCATAAAGATAATAACAACAGCAAAGACACTGCGGCGCTTACTACCTAATGGCTGACTTTATTTAACCCTTGTTTATCACCCCACTTCAAAAGGATACGTATTTTATGAAATTTTATGCATCAACTTCCTCTAAATTGGTCACAAAGCTTGCCGGCAGTATGGCCATTGGCTCAATGCTATTGGCAGGTAGCGTAAGCGCTCAAGCTATGTTACCCACACCTGAGCCTGAAATGAGCAGCCCAAGCAATCAAGCCAATGCCGCCGCCATGCAAGCTACCCAGGCCAATCAAGTTGTGTCTAAGACTGTGGCCGCCTTAGTTAGTGTGGATGCTCAAGGTCAGCCTACTTTGAAGCCTATTGATGCCAATACTCGCCTACAAAAAGGCAATGTGATTGAGTACCACAGCTATTTTACCAACACCGGTAAAGACCGTATGCGTAAAATGGATGTGACCATGACTATTCCAGAAGAGGTGAAGCTGGTCGGTCAAGTATCACCCGATACAGCCTCTGCTAGTATCGATGGCACCAACTTTAGTCATATGCCACTGCGTGGTAGTATTAATGGCCAAATGCAAGATGTGCCACTTGAGTACTATAAGAACTTACGCTGGACCATAGAAGGCTTGGGTATTAATGAAACTGCGGTGGTTAAATATCGCGCCATCGTAAAATAAACCCAGTTTATTGTATAAAAAAAGCCCACTATCATATTGATAGTGGGTTTTTCAATTTGGGCTTATTCAATGGCAAAGATTGCGTGTCAATTATTGAGCCGATATTGCACGTGAGCCTTAGCAATCGCTGCGCGGATGGCTGGCAAGTTTTGCTCGGTGGCAGCAGCGCCAGCAGCAATGGCTTTTTCGCGATCTAAGGTGGTAATGGCACTGATATTCGCCACATCAGGACGAATGACCACATCAGCACGGCCTATTTCTGCCTCATTAATCGCCGCATAGTGTTGACGGTAAGCTTGAGTGGCTGAGTCTTTAGCACTGCTATTAAGATAGCTATTATAGCCTTGTTCAATTAATGACCACAGACTGCGGTTGGCATCTTTGATACCCGATGGAGAGGTGTTTTTATTTTTATTTATTTGTAAATCCACCGCAATTACAATATCTGCACCCAGTGCTTTGGCGCTATCCACGGGTACGATACTGACCACCCCGCCGTCGATATATTTTTTACCCACGATACCTGACGTCTTAGGATCAGGAATACGGGGAGCGATAAATACATTAGGGACGCTACTTGAGGCCTGTACCGCAAGTCCAGCTTCACCTTGGGTAAATACGGTCTTAGCTAAGCTGTGCTTTTCAGCCGCCACTGCGCCAAAGCGAATGGGAAAGGCTTCAATGGGCTGATTATTGACCTGTAGATTGACAAAATCACGCAGCTTGTTGCCCTCGATGATACCTTGATAAGCTAAGGTAAAGTCGGTCAGCTCGCTGTCTGCAGTAGTGCGGGCAATGCGCTCAAGCTCGGCAGCAGATTTACCACTGGCATAAAGACTGCCCACAAAGCTACCGACGCTGGTGCCTACCACCAAGTTTGGGTGAATGTTATTGGCCTCCAAAGCTTTAATCACACCCACATGAGCAAATCCCTTAGCGCCCCCGCCACCTAATACCAAAGCAATGGTTGGGGCAGAGGCAGTAGACGTCGCGACATGTTGGCCAGATTTGCCAGAAGCGACAGATGAGGTATGACAAGCGCTCACCAGCAGCGTAGAGGCCATGACCGCTACACAGGCTAAGCCGGTCTTTTGGCCATTAAAAGGCAAGCCAGCTCTAGTCCTCATTGTATAAGTCTTCAGCCACGGGGGTTAATTCAAGCAGTTTGATAAAGCGTCCTTCCACATCAATGATGGAGATGTGCCAGCCTTGAGTAGTCACGCTTTCACCTTCTAAGTCGCCCACATAGCCCAGCTCCTGCATGACTAGCCCGCCCATGGTATCAACGTCGGTGTCATCAAAATTAGCATTTAGCTCTTCATTGCAGTCTTCAATGAGGGTTGAGGCCTGAACAATCCAAGTATTGGGTTTTTCGGGGTGAGGAATGATGTTATTGATGTCACTGTCTTCTTCAAAGTCATCGTGCTCATCAACAATGTCACCGACGATTTCTTCGAGCAAGTCCTCCATCGTGACCACGCCCACCATGTTACCAAACTCATCGACCACAACAGCCATGTGCACTTGAGTACGCTGTAGTGAGCGCAACAGCGTGTCAGAGCGTGCGGTTTCACTGATATATAAAGGTTGACGGATCAATGACTTTAGGCGAAAAGAAGTATCTGCATCTTCATCTTGACGAATCATGTTGACCAGCAAAGGAATTAGGTCTTTGGCCAATAAGATACCAATGACGGCATCATCATCTTGACTGTCAAACACCGGATAGCGTGAATGACTGGTCTCCATGATCATGTCCATAATATCGCCTAGGGTATCATGTTCACGAACTCCATCGACTTGAGGACGCGGGGTCATAATCTCACGAACTTGCGTGGCGGGTAGGTCAAGCACCCCTTCCAGCATATCTACGGTATCGGCTTCTAAAAACTGGCGTGAGTTTTGGACCAATTTTATCAGCTCGTCCCGGGTTTCGGGGGCAGTATGAAGCCAGCGCTTTAAGCCGCGCATGGACCAGCTGGTTGTGCCAGAATTGTCATCAGACATGGGGGGAGTATCACCTCGTATGGTTATTTAGTTGCTCTCACTTTATCCCAAGGTGCATTTATATTCAACGCCCAAGGCTACTATTTTCTCGTCTATTTTGTATTATCCCTGTGAGCTTATTTGCTAAGTTACGGGCACTAAAATAAACTTACGGCAAACCTAGCCTTTGGACGCCTCCCACTTATGACCAAAATCAACCCCTCTCATACTGCTAATCTGACCAAACAGCTTGTGGTTAAGCCCCCGCAGGCACGTATTTCACCGCTCATAAAAGCAGGCGTAACTCTGGCGGTGCTACTGGCTGCATTATGGGCAGGCTTGGTGCTGTGGATACATTTGGTGCCCCTAGGGGGTCTGCGAGTGATTATACTGCTGGTGCTTGGTGTGGGCGTTGGGTTAATTTTAAAGTCGTATTGGCAGCAAGCGCTGCACTGGCAAAAACAGCTGGCTCTACTGTGGACGCTGTGGCTGATGCTTTTGATGTGGTTTGTTTGGTTGCCACCTAAGCAGGATAGACACTGGATGCCAGAGGTGAGTCAAGTGCTACAGTTCACCCAAGATCCCCAAAACCCCAATCTGATTACCTTGCATAATGTGCGTAACTTTGATTGGGTACGAAGCACAGGCACTCAGCCTCTATCGCAGCCTGAGGCGCCTTATTATTATAAAGTGGCCAGCGATGACACAAAGGAAGTAGTCGCCACCGAGCGCTGGAGCGAGCGTACGGTAGATTTAGACAAGCTGAGCGGGGTAGATATTGTCAACTCGTACTGGATGGGTGAGCAAATAGCGCACACTTTGCTAAGTTTTCGCTTTGAAGATGAGCGGCCACTGAGCTTCTCTATTGAAATACGTAAAGAAGAAAGTGAGTCATTCTCAGCGTTTGGCGGATTTGTAAAACAATTTGAAATGGCAGTAGTGGCCGCAGAAGAGCGCGATATTATTTATACCCGTACCAATGTACGCGGTGAGCAAGTATATCTATTGCCTATTGAGGGGATGAGCAAAGCGCAGATGCAAGCGCTGTTTAAGGCCTATTTGCAGCAGGTCAAGCAGCTACAGCAGCAGCCCATCTGGTATAACACTCTCATTCGTAACTGTACCACGGTCATATTTGATATGGCACGTGCCATTGATGGTAGGGACTTTCCTTGGGATTATCGCATCTTGATGTCCGGCTATGTGCCAAATTACCTTTATGACCAACACCTATTGCCTAGGCAGACACAGAATTGGCGTATTGAGCAATGGTATAAAGCGGCGCATATCAATCCCAAGGTGGCACACTTTAGCGTTGAGAACAATCAAAGCGCGGAGAGCTACTCAAAGCAAATCCGTCAACAGATACCGCAGCCAGCTTTAGTGGCCAAGGCAGACTAAATATTACGCATAAGTACCTGAGGTAATATCTCATCTTTTAATACCCACCAAGTGATGGGGTCGGTAAGTTTTTCAAAAAACGGCTCAAAAGGCGGGGAGATGAAAATAAACATCAATAAAATAGTATATAGCCCCAGATAATAATAGCGCTGAGAGTCTTGATAAAACTTCATCGCTGTACCCGATGAGCGCTTCAGACGACGGTTTAATAAGTCAACGCTATACGCTTCATCTAAGCACAAATGTACCAGTGAGCCTAACAATAAAAAGGATCCATAAAACCAGCTAATAATGGCGGGTATATCAAAGATATAAAAGTTCAGACACGTCAGCCCCAGTGCCAATACCAGCATATAAGGAACCGAGTGGATAATACCGCGATGCACCGTCAAACGGGTGAAAATAGCAAAAACCCCATAGCGCACAAAGCCATAGCCTGCCAGCCATAACAGTATCATTGAAACCAGCGACAGCTCACTGCGCCAGTGAATCACCAACGCAAAGGCAGTCGCCAGTGACACAAAGTCAAAGCCCATTTTAATTGGCGTGGAGTTGTCAGAGTCGATATCAGGCAGCAGGCCGCCCACCGTGCCTGCCAACACACACATTAAGAACTGCTGAGCATCTACCAAGCCTGCTTTATAAGTAATCAAGCCCAAAACCCCACTGACTGCAAAGCCGCCAGTAAGGTGGGTTTTAAAATTTGCCACAGAATATTAGCCTATCAATCAAAAGAGGGTGATAAAAAATAGGTAGCTGTTGATTACGCAACCGCTACCTATGCAAACAGAGGGTTAAACCATTAATCTCTAAGAGCTTTGCTCAGTGAAATTAAAAGGTTTTTTGCTGCAATATTTGCTCCATACGCTTGGCCAGACGAATATCATGGCTTGAAATACCGTTTAAGTCATGGGTAGTCAAACGCACGTGGACCTCATTATAAATATTGGTCCATTCAGGATGATGCTCGAGCTCTTGGGCGCGAAAAGCGGCTTGAACCATAAAGCTCATCGCCTCGACAAAATCATGGAAAATAAAGGTCTTGACGATAGCATTACCTTCTTTAACCCAGCCTTTTAAATCTTGCAATTGCAGCTCTACTTGAGAGTCGGTGAGATGGCTCATAAAGCCCTCCTAAATAAGTCAAAGATACCCCTATAATAATACACCAGAGCACTGCAAAACAGCCTCTAGTATATTATATTTGCTTTATAGGAATTGTAATGCCTAAGTGTGGATTATTGCTTATATTTTTTTATAAACCACCTTGGTTTTATGGCTATTTTACCAGGTCTTGGTACGCCTCATGTTTGTTAATATAGGAGGCTACGAATGAGCACTGTGGCACTACTTTTTTGTTCTCAGTACGGGCATAGTCTAGGGCATGCTTCACCAGCGCCGACCCCACGCCTTTACCACCAAGCTCTGATGGCACGATAGTGTGGTCATATACAATGGCATCGCCTTGATCTTGATAGCTGATAAATCCTGTATGACCGTCAATTGTGGTTTCAAAACGGTTTTCAGCGGTGTTATGAGTGATATCGATAGATTGTGTCATAAACGACTCCCTAATAAATGGTTAAGGTAGAACAGTTAAGCCCTTAAATAAGTAATAGACCGATTTATAAGTTTTATTACTCACAGATTACGAAAGTGTTGGGGTGCATTTAGAGCGCAAACTTTAAGTAAGATGTCCAAATGATAAGGGCTGACTCTTAATGATTACTTTAGCATAAAGCGCTACAATTCATGCAGTGTATTGTTATAGCTTTTGGGTGATAACGTAAATAGGCCCCCGTTTGTGGCAATACGCTGATAATAGCTATGAAAAAGCCATACAATAGCAGGAAAACCACAACATAAGATGATAACTGTAGGCCAATATGCGATAATGCTGCTTAACCGTATATTCTATTTCTAATTGCTTTTTTATTTGATTTTTAATCAGACCTAACCCTGATAATGGAGTCTTAATGGCACAATATATTTATACCATGAACAAGGTATCAAAACTTGTTCCGCCAAAACGTGAAATTCTAAAAGACATTAGCTTGTCTTTCTTTCCTGGCGCAAAAATTGGCGTTTTAGGCATTAACGGTGCGGGTAAATCAACACTGCTACGTATTATGGCTGGCGTGGACACCGATTATAGTGGTGAAGCTCGTGCGCAGCCCGGTACAAAGATTGGTTACCTGCCTCAAGAGCCACAGCTAGATGACAGCAAAGATGTACGCGGTAACGTTGAAGATGGTATGCGTGAGGCGTTAGATGCGCTGACCCGTCTGGATGAGATTTATGCAGAATATGCCGCCCCCGATGCCGACTTCGATAAGCTGGCTGAAGAGCAAGGTAAGATGGAAGACATCATTCAGGCTTGGGATGCGCATAACTTAAATACCCAGCTTGAAAAAGCCGCCGATGCACTACGTCTGCCACCTTGGGATGCCGATGTAAGCAAACTATCGGGTGGTGAAAAGCGCCGTGTGGCACTGTGTCGTCTGCTGTTATCACGCCCTGACATGTTACTGCTTGACGAACCGACTAACCACTTGGACGCAGAGTCTGTGGCGTGGCTAGAGCAGTTCTTGAAGAACTTTAGTGGTACCATCGTTGCCATTACCCACGATAGATACTTCCTGGATAACGTGGCCGAGTGGATTTTAGAGCTTGACCGCGGTTATGGCTATCCCTATGAAGGTAACTACACTGAGTGGCTAGAGCAGAAGAACAAGCGTCTAGAAGAACAGCAGAAGCAAGAAGAGTCTTTTGCTAAAGCACTGAAAAAAGAGCTTGAGTGGGTGCGTAAAAACCAAAAAGGTCAGCAGGCTAAATCTAAGTCTCGTATCCAGCGCTTTGAAGAGCTAAACTCAAAAGAATTCCAGCAGCGTAACGAGACCTCAGAGATTTATATTCCACCAGGCCCTCGTTTAGGTAACAAAGTGATTGAGGTAAATAACATCTCAAAATCTTTCGGTGATCGTCTATTGTACGAAAACCTAAGCTTTAACGTACCACCAGCGGCCATCGTCGGTATCATTGGCCCTAACGGTGCTGGTAAGACCACTTTGTTTAACATGATGACCGGTCTTGATAAGCCAGATACCGGTTCGGTTGAGCTCGGTGAGAGTGTCAGCGTCGCCTATGTGGGTCAGGTGCGTGATAACCTTGATGATAACAAAACCGTGTGGGAAGAAGTATCAGACGGCTTAGACATCATTAAAGTTGGCGACTACGAAACCCCAAGCCGTGCGTACATTGGCCGCTTTAACTTCAAAGGTCAAGATCAGCAGAAGCTGGTCGGTAACCTATCTGGTGGTGAGCGTAACCGTCTGCAATTAGCAAAAACGCTAAAGCAGGGCGCTAACGTTATCTTACTGGATGAGCCATCGAACGACTTGGACGTAGAAACCTTACGTGCCCTAGAAGACGCGATTCAGGTATTCCCAGGTACCGTATTGGTCGTATCGCATGACCGCTGGTTCCTTGACCGTATCGCAACCCATATCTTGGCGTTTGAGCCAGAAGGCCCTGTATGGTATGACGGTAACTACTCAGAGTACGAAGCGTATCGCAAGAAGACTTTAGGTGATGATGCTGGTCCTAAGCGTATGAAGTACAAGAAGATTAGTGGCTAACGCTAAACGTCTTAATCTATAAATAAAAGATAGGGTATAACTGATTGCAGTTATGCCCTATTTTTTTATCTGGGTTGTTTTTATCTGGGCTATAGATAGCAAATAGCGATTTTAGAGGACAAACACGCTCTATATTTATACCGCTTTTAATATTTTAGGCAGGTCATTAATACATAACATTATTTTTTATGGACAGGGTCGTTGTAATTTTTTTGTTAACAAGCAATGGCAAGCCATACTAAACAATATTAAATATATTGTTTAGTATTTTTTATTTAACAATTAATTTAAAAATAACTCTAATGATTACTATATCTAATAAATAAAGCGCTGCGACGAGAGAGGATGAGTATTTACAGATAACAAAAAGGGTTCATATGAGTAGTATTCATCCTGATATATGTAACTTAATTTAAATTTATTAATTAATGATTTGTCCCGTCCTAAAATAAGTTGATGATTTTAAAAAAGACAAAAGCCAGATACTAAATTTAGTATCTGGCTTTTTTGTGGCCAAGCGCTTAGCTAATTTAGATGCTTAGACTAGTCTAAGAACTTAACCGTCCCTGAGGTACCGGTACTCATGGCGTCATTGGCCAAGGCGTTTTTTTCGATAATCGCTTCTGGATCAGGGCGCCGCTCAGTATGGCCACACTGTGTACACTCGATATATTCATCAGGCTCAGGTTCAAACACCCGAACCTGTACCACAGCATCCATGGTCTGACATTTTGGACAGCTGACACCGGCTAAGAACTGACGCTTAGGGCGAGTAGATTGATAGCGCATCTTAGGCCACCTCGTCATCTATAAAGACGCCATGACGCAGTAGTGCCTCAATGCTGGCTTCACGGCCTCTAAAGGCTTCAAAGTTGGTCTTGGCAGGCAAGCTGCCGCCTACCGCTAAGATATTATCGCGGAAAGATTGACCGGTGTCTGCATTAAAAATCCCCTCTTCCTCAAAGCGGCTAAAGGCATCCGCGGACAATAGCTCTGCCCATTTATAAGAGTAGTAACCTGCCGCATAGCCCCCAGCGAAGATATGACTAAAGCCATTGGCAAAGCGGTTGTAATCTGGGGTATCTAGGATGGCAATATCATCACGCACACCATTTAAAGTCGCTAAAATGTTCTGATAATCGGGTGCCGGTGATTGGGCATGGATGAGCAAATCAAATAAAGCAAATTCAATTTGACGTAAGGTCTGCATACCGCTTTGGAAGTTTTTGGCTGCCAATAGTGCCTCAAGCTGCTCTTTTGGTAGCGCCTCACCAGTGTCAACATGCGCACTAATAAGTGCGATACCCTCTGAATGCCAAGCCCAGTTCTCTAAGAACTGACTGGGCAACTCCACAGCATCCCATTCAACGCCATTGACGCCGGCCACATCGCTAACGCTCACTTGGGTTAATAAATGATGCAGGCCATGTCCAAACTCATGGAACAAGGTCAGTACTTCATCATGAGTCAATAAACTTGGCTTATCGGCAGTTGGCGGTGTGAAATTACCCACCATAAAGCACACAGGCAGTTGACTATAAGCATCATGTGTACTGCCAGTATACTCATAACGGGCCTGAAAACCGCTCATCCAAGCACCGCCACGTTTGCCGCTGCGAGCATATAAATCGAAGTAGAAACCGCCAATTAAACTGTCATCTTTATCAAACAGCTCATAAAAGCGCACATCGTTATGCCACAGTGCCGCTTTGTCAGACTGCTCTATGGCACGTACCCCAAACAGCTTGTTGACAATGGTAAATAGCCCTTCAATCACTTTAGGCAGAGGGAAATAAGGACGGATTTCTTCTTGTGATAAGTTGAATTTGGCCTGTTTTACTTTTTCGGCCAAGTAGGCAGTATCCCAAGGCTGAATCTGCTCGATGCCCAGCTTAGCAGCTTCTGCTTGTAACTGTGCTAAATCAGCCTCGGCAGCAGGCATAGCTTTGCTGGCCAAGTCACGTAAGAAGCGCTCTACTTGCTCAGCACTGTCTGCCATCTTGCGTGATAAGGAGACTTCAGCATAGTTGTTAAAGCCCAAAAGCTGTGCTTTTTGAGTGCGCAACTGTAATATCTGCGCCATGATATCGCTGTTATCCAGCGTCTCTTGTTTGGCGTTTGTGTGGCTATCAAACTGTGAGGCACGAGTGACATACGCTTTGTATAATATTTCGCGCAGCTTACGATCCTCAGCATGAGTCATCACAGCCAGATACACTGGGATATCTAGGGTAGCCACATACTCAGGCTTATCTTGCATCGACGGGTCGGCGTCTTGCTTGGCAATATACTGCTCAGCTGCTGCTTTGAGCATGGCAAGACCACTTTCGGTAATGCCGGCAAGCTGCTCATTGCTTAAAGGTAGCGCAAAGGCCTGTGTGGCATCCAAAATATTGTCTGAGAACTTAGCAGATAAGGTTGATAACTGGCTTTGAATATCAGCATAACGGGCCTGCTCTTCGGCAGCTAGGCCAATACCAGACAGCTCAAAGCTTTGAATAGCAAGCTCAATAGCACGCTTGCGGGCAGGCTCTAAGCTTGCAAAGAATGCGCTTTCATTTTTGATGGTTTGATAGCGGCTATATAGAGGTTTGTTTTGACCCACACGGGTACCAAAGGCGGAGAGGGCAGGCAGCAAGTCATGATGCACATCACGGATATCCTCATTACTCATCACGCTATTAAGATGAGACAAAATACCCCAACTGCGGTCTAAGTCTAGGCCAATATGGTCAAACTCGATAATATCATCCAAAGCCTGCTGAGCTTCAGCCGGTGCACTGTGCTGCGTATCTAATTTATCCAAAAAAGCGGTGCCTTTCGCTAAAGCATCAGTTACCTGCTTTTTGAGCTGCTCTGGGGTAACTTCAGAGAAGTTGACCAGATGTAAATTTGGATCAATATCTTTGGTATAAGAGGTAGGGTGCATAAATGAATTCCTAAAGCTAACAAGCGAATGGACAGTAATAAAAGGGATATTAACTTAAATACCGGCCAGCTACATAACAGTCTGATAACAGCCGGCTAAATAGTAACTGTAAACAAATTAACAGCTTAAAGTATAAGAAATCCTAGGTTAATACTGTAAAAATAGGCGACAAAATACGCGCTTTGTAATAACTATTGAGCCTATCAGCACAGATTACAAGAGGCCAGTTGCGCCCTTATCTGCTGATTGTGCGATTAAGCGGTGTTTAGGGCAATTTGTTTATCGCCGTTGTTTTTATGGTTTGTCTGTAGTTTTGTCTGCAGTGAGATTGTAGGAATACTTGATCGACAAAAAGGGCGACTCACTTAATTACACAACACACACAAGCTATTAAGTGCCCTCAACATTGCTTTACAAAATCATGTGGCAGATAGGGTGTTTAGTTGTTAAGGTGAATTATATAGTCAAAATAAACAATAATTTTAAGAAAGCAAAGCAACAATAATCAAAAGCAACAATAGTCCAAAGCAACAATAATAAGGAAATTTTTATGAAAGCGACTTTGAAAAGTTTACGCGAAAGCACAGCAAGCCCTGCGGTAAGTATCTTTGTAACCACGCACAGACAGCATCCTGATAATGAGCAAGACCCTATTTCTTTAAAGAATCAACTTAAAGTGGCGCAAGAGCGGATTACTAATGAGTACGATAAAGGGACAGCGTCGGCTATTATGGACAAAATCCATGCCGAAACTGATCATCTAGACCACAACTATAACCTAGATACCTTAGCGATATTTGCCAGTACAGAAGATGTCCAGGTTATTCGTCTGCCTTTTGATGCCAAAGAGCGTGTGATTATCGGTGAACGTTTTGCGACCCGTGATTTGGTTCGTGATATGGCAAGTGCTGTACATTATTACGTGGTGGTACTCGGCCGTGATCAAGCCCGCCTGATTGAAGCGGCAAACGGCCGTGTGATCAAAGAGTTTGATCAGAATGACAAAGCGCAAAACCACATGGAAAGTATTCCCTTTCCTATTGAGAACAACAGCCTTTATAAAACAGGCGATGGTGGCTCTGATCGTTCAGCGAACAACGAAAACAGCTACCTAAAAGAGTACTTTAACCGTGTGGATAAGAGTGTTCAGGAGCTGTGGGGTGAGCATAGAATGCCACTGATTTTAGTAGGGGATAACCGCAACATCAGCTATTATAAAGAAGTCTGTGATCGCCCTGATAATATCATCGGCGCCGTATCTAACGTAACCGATCTAGAAAATGGCAGTGCTCAGCATATAGTAGATGGCGTACAAGAAGCCGTTGAAGCATATCGCAGCTCACTACATGAAGCAGCGTTAGGCGATATTGATAAAGCGCGTGGTGTAGAGATGCTGCGCACAGATTTACAAGAAGTTTACCGTGCAGCCTTCCAAGGTGCGGGCGAGACCTTGTACTTGCGCCGTGGTTATATGCAGCCTGCAACGATCGATGAAAAAGCGCAGACGTTAGAATTAGCAGAAGATCCTACTGCTGACGGGGTAACCGATGATGCGGTGGGTGAAATCATTGAACAGGTGATTCATAATGGGGGTAAGGTGGTATTTATGCCGCAAGACATTATGGATGAACAGATGCCGATTGCTTTGGTAACTCGCTATTAGCCTCAAATCGTATCATCCAAACAGCGCTAAACCCAAGCTGCTGTGAGTGATATAAAAAGACACTGATTTATAATCAGTGTCTTTTTTATTAGGCTCATAAGACGGGTTTATTAAGCCCATAAGATAAGTGAGCTATTAAGTCTTGCCAAATAATTGCTAACAATATACTGCATTAAAAAACGAATCGACCTCAAACCTTAAGCCCAATCCATATTATAATCATCCAGACAAGGCTAAGCATAAGCGCTCATAATAAAAATAAAGCCATTTTAGTTCACTCACTTTGACACTATTAAGTATATTGATAATGATAAATTCCAATAGCATCACCATTACCACCTATAACATCCATAAAGGCATGTCTCCGCTCAATCGCCAAGTTGTGACCAAGCAAATAGGCATGGCTTTAAAAGACTTACACCCTGATATCTTATGTCTACAAGAAGTGCAGGGGCAAAACCTTAAACGTATGGTCAAATACAACGAATACCCCAATCAGTCGCAACATGAGTGGTTTGGTGAATATCTAAACTGCGCACATAGCTATGGTAAAAACTGCGAATATGAAAATGGTCACCATGGCAATGCAGTGCTCAGTCGTCATCCACTTGACCCCAAGCACAATGTAAATATCACTGTAAATAAGCTTGAGCAAAGAGGCGTGCTGCACTGTGAAGTGTTGCCTTTGGGCTGGCCTGAGCCGGTGGTGGTGCTGTGCGCTCATTTAAATCTGTTAGAGAATGATCGTCAAAAGCAGTATAGAGCCATTGCTGAGTACGTCAATGACACCATTGATCAAAGCCGCCCCCTTATCTTAGCGGGTGACTTTAACGATTGGAAAAAAGTCTCGTGTCAAAGATTGGCGCATGAGCTTAATATGACAGAAGCTTTTATGCAAAAACATAAAAAGCTGTTGCCCACTTATCCGGCTAAGCTGCCGGTACTAAGCCTTGATCGTATCTATGTACGTAACCTAAAGGTTAAGCGGGCTTGGGTGCATAAGGGCAAGCCTTGGTCTGAGCTATCGGATCATTTACCCATCAGTGCTGAGCTGAGCTTATAGGGGACAATAAACCTCAAGCATTAACTATCAGCTAAAATGATAAGCCAATAAAAAAGCCACCCAGATAACTGAATGGCACCTTTTTATGCTTAACGGTTCAACTTTTTTGTCTCAAGCGTTGTAAGCTTATAGACCGGTCTAAGACTTAGGTTTACCACGGCCTCGGCTACTACGGCGACGAGACGGTTTTTTGTCTTCCCCATGTTTAGCGCTGCTGTTTTGAGCCGATGGCTTTTGTTTAGCGTTGGCTTTACCGTCTTTTTTGGTTTGGTTCATGGCGCTGGCTTTAAGCTTGGCAATAAGCTCAAAGTCAATTTGCAATAAGTCCATGTTGACCGCAGCCACTTTAATACGTACTAAGTCGCCTAGACCATAGACCATACCTTTGTCTTGGCCGATAAGTTGCTGCTGCTTTTCATCATAAACGAAGTAGTCTTTACCCACGTTTGAGATGTGCACTAAGCCATCAATAAACAATTCAGTCAAATTGATAAATAGACCGAAGCTGGTGACTGTGGTGACCACACCATCAAACTCTTCACCCACATGATCTTTCATGTAGTGGCATTTTAACCAGCTCTCAACAAAGCGCGAGGCTTTTTCAGCACGGCGCTCCGTATCTGAAGTCTGCTGACCGGCTTCTTCTAGCGTAAAGTCCATTTGCGGTTGTTTTTTACCAGTGACTTTGGCCTTAATAGCACGGTGCAGCATTAAGTCAGGATAACGGCGAATCGGTGAGGTAAAGTGTGAGTATTCATCATAAGCAAGACCGAAGTGACCGATGTTGTCCGGTGAGTAGTTGGCCTGCATCATAGAGCGCAGCAGCATGCTGTGAATACTCACCGCATCTGGACGATCTTTGGTGGCTTCGATAATCCGCTTGTAGTCCGCCTGAGTGGGGTTTTCCTCTGGGAAACTGATACCGAAGTTTTTGGCGTATTCATGCACTGTACGAGATTTCTCAGAATCTGGCTTATCGTGATTACGGTATAACACGGGCAGCTCATTTTTAAGGGCAAAGTTAGCAGCACAGGTGTTGGCCAATAACATAAGCTCTTCAATCAGCTTGTGCGAGTCACCACGGGTACGTGGCACGATGGCATCAATGCCGCCTTCTTCATTAAACTTAATATAAGTCTCAGGTGTCTCAAACTCCATCGCATTGCGCTCTTCGCGCTTTTTAACCAATACTTTGTATAGCTGATGCATGGTGTCGACAGATTTTTTAACGTCTTTATTGCCTGTTAAAACGTCTTTATTGCCTGTTAAAGAGTCTGGGACATTTTCCATATTACCGTCAAAGTAATCATTGACTTGGTTATAAGTCAAACGGGCTTGAGAGTGCATCACAGAAGGGTAGAACTCATAACCGGTGATATTGCCGGCGCGCGATAACTTAATATCGGCGACCATGCATAGACGGTCAACGCCTGGGTTCAATGAGCACAGTCCATTAGACAATACTTCTGGTAGCATCGGTACCACATGATGTGGGAAATATACAGAAGTACCCCGCTCGAAGGCTTCATGGTCTAATGCTGAATTGGGGGTGACATAATGGCTCACATCGGCGATGGCTACTACCACACGGTAGTTACCGCCTGGACGCTTCTCCGTATATACCGCATCGTCAAAGTCGCGTGAATCTTCACCATCAATGGTGACCATTGGCAAGTCGCGGATATCAATGCGGCCTTGCAAATCTTTCTTGTTAGGCTCTTTATAACTATTGGCTTGCTTGATAACACCTGCACCAAATTCGCTTGGGATATCATAGTTAAGCAAAGTGGTTTCAATAATTACCTCACGGTCATTATCATCATCCATCACGTTAACGATTTTACCCGTGGCAAATTCGTGTTGAGTCGGCCAATCGATAATGTCGACTTTTACCGCAACACCTGGCTTGGCATTCACTGCCTTGACATTGTCTTCGGTAACGGTAATCGGTTGATGATTGTTGGGGCTTGCCAAAGATACGGTATAGCCTTCATCATCTTTTTCTAAGGTACCGATAAAGTGAGTCTGTTGGCGATCGATAACCTCAACAATACGTCCTTCAGTGCGGCCACGATTATCGGTGGTGGTGCCGATAGCATTAACGGTATCGCCGTTGAATACCCAGCGCATCTGTTTCTCATGCAAAAACAAATCTGGCATGTCATCAAGTACCAAAAAGCCGAAGCCTTTGGCATGCGCTGATACGGTACCTGTGACCACATCTTGCTTTGTCACAGCGCGGTATTTATAAGGTCTACCTTCACGGTTGACTTGGCCATCACGGGCCATGGCCTTTAGGCGGTTGCCTAAAGCGTCAAATTGATCTTCATTGTCAATCCCAAAAGATTGAGCCAATTGTTTGTGAGTAAGCTCTCCTTGATCGGCCAAGGTTTGCAAAATAAGCAAGCGGCTTGGGATAGGATTTTCGTAGTTTTGAGCTTCTTGTTGTGCGTTAGGATCGTTCCAGGTCATATAATACCGTATGAGTTATTTGTGTTTTAATTTAAATGTAAGGGTGGTCTGATAGTTCAAGTGATTTGATAGTTAAATTGACCAAGTCAGTGTTTATAAATAAGGTGACTGTTTTGGTCTCACAACCGATTTTTTCGTGCTAAGTTGAGTAGCCATATGGGCTAATAAACACGGTTTGGTTTAATAGCGCTTTTATTAGGTACTATGTGATTAACTATATAAGTGATTCATTATAAGTCAGTACAGGGTAGGGGGTATTGAATCGCTTATTAACCCGGTGGCCCTTATTATTTGCTTTTTTTAGCATGTGTACTTATTTTAGCGTGTGTACTTAGTTTGTACTGAGTCTTATAGATAGTCAAATGAAGGTTTTTGTACCATCGAAGCTATATTAACATAAAAAAAGCGTTAATAAGTATGAGCAACGATGATACTACGGGTTAACTAACGTAAACAAAGCGTATTGATTGTGACTGCTTGATTTCCTGCCCTCACTAAAGAGATTGCATTTGTAGTGCAGTTGTCTTGTAAGATTAAGCCATCTAGCCTTGTATGTTGATGTGGCCAGCTTGGTTTTTTTGTGAAATGAGCGTGATTTGACACAAGTTAGCCGCCTCCCACCACAGTTAGGCCCTAAAAAGTCAAAGCCCCACTGTAATCAGTAGGGCTTTGATGTTTCGTTGATGAAAACTACGAAGAGCATGGTGGCTTATTGAGCTTTGCTTTTTTCGTCTAAATAACGACCGATTTCATCTTTAAGAGCCAATTTACGGCGCTTCATTTCCTCGATTTCTTCTTCACGGCTAACTGACTTAACTACGTCATTTTCAAGCTTACCAATTTCAGTATCTAATTCGTTGTGTTCTTTGAACATTTTTTGGAAATGAGAGTCTGTGTTTTTAAGTTCAGAGATTAAATCACGGTGTTCATGGAACATAGCGTAGTCCTTATTTTCTTGGTTTTATAAACTAAATAAAGCGCTTATCTTAATGTTAAAAGTAGCACCCTATTTAGTGCGAGAGTTTATATTTATTGTTGGCTTTAACTAAATTGTACCCAAAATTGTTGCTAAACACTATGCCTAAAAGCGGTTATTTTGCCAAAATTACAATACTCCTTATCTCATCCATTATTAAGGTAATGGCCTGACCAAAGGCGCATGATAAGCAAATATATTGTTTTGAAATACAAAACGTTTAATCTTAATCGTTTAGTTTTATAAATTGCAGTGTTGAGGTTTATCCGCTTGCCGTTTGGGGCGCAAGCTTCGATAATAGAGGTATGAGATAACACGACAATCAGTCAATGGGCTGGCTCATTAATGTCGTGTTTCACCCCTTTTGGTAATAAGACAGCAAATAAAAATTAGATAAGGAGCTTACTATGTTAGACCAAGGTTTATTAGATGCAGTAAAAAGTTACAGTGAAAATATGACTCATCCCATTCGCTTCGTGATCGGTCAAGGTGACCATCCCAAAAAAGCCGAATTGATAGACTTTTTAAAGCAGATTGCCGGTACCACCGACAAAATTAACTTTGATGACGCTGCGACCGATGACAGCTTACCTAGCCCAATTAGCTTCAAGATTATCTCTGAAAAAGACAGTGGCCATAATGAGACAGGTATCGTATTTAGCGGTATCCCAGGCGGGCATGAGTTTACTTCACTAATTTTAGCCATCTTACAAGCCGGTGGTCACACGCTGAAGCTTGATGACAGCATCCAAAAAATGGTGAAGCGTATCGCTCAGCCCTTACAGTTCCAAACTTACGTTTCATTGTCATGCCACAACTGTCCAGAGGTTGTACAAGCATTAAACCAGTTTGCCTTATTAAATGACGGCATCAGCAATGAGATGATTGATGGTGGGCTGTTCCAAGAGCAAGTAGAAGCCAACAACATTCAAGGCGTGCCAGCGGTATTTTTGAACGGCAAACCCTTCTTAAATGGTAAAGTAGATACGGCACGTATCATTGATAAGCTACAAGAACAGTATCCGGATTTATTGGCCGCACCTAGTGAAGATGATGCTGAACAGTTAGAGCGTCAAGATGTGACGGTCATCGGTGGTGGCCCAGCAGGGGTGGCATCAGCCATCTACAGCGCACGTAAAGGTCTGAAAGTTACCATCGTTGCTGATCGTATTGGCGGTCAAGTAAAAGATACCCAAAGTATTGAGAACTTAATCTCCGTGCCTTTAACTACCGGTAGCGAGCTGTCAGCAAACTTTGAAAAACACCTGGCTGAATATGACATTACCATTAAAGAGCACGTCAGTGTGAAACAGCTGAGTGAAACGGAAGATGAGAACTACCGCATTCAGTTAAATACCGGCGAGCAGTTTGAAACGCGCAGTATTATTATTGCAACCGGTGCTCAGTGGCGTAAGCTAAATGTACCGGGTGAAGAGGAGAACATCGGTAGCGGTGTGGCTTACTGTCCTCACTGTGACGGTCCTTTCTTCAAAAGCAAAGATATCGCGGTTATCGGCGGTGGCAACTCAGGTATTGAAGCGGCGCTAGATTTGGCCGGTATCGTCAAAAACGTGACTGTATTTGAATTCGCTGATGATTTAAAAGCGGACCAGGTATTGATTAATAAAGCCAAGTCAATTGATAACATTAATATCATTACCTCTGCTGCCACCAAAGAGATTAAAGCGACAGATGGTAAAGTGACTTCAATCGTTTATGAAGACCGCACAACAGGCGATATCAAAGAGCAGGACCTATCTGCGGTATTCGTTCAGATTGGCCTAGTGCCAAATTCTGATTTTGTTAAAGGCTTTGTGGATGTGAACCGCTTTGGTGAGATTGAAATTGATGAAGCGTGTAAGACCGATCGCCGTGGTATTTTTGCAGCAGGTGATGTGACTACGGTACCGTTTAAGCAAATCAACATTGCTATGGGCGAGGGGTCCAAAGCGGCCTTATCAGCTTTTGAATACCTAGTAATGCAGTAAGCCTTTTTATAAGCGTGGGCTAAAAAATAGCTCTGTTTTAACTCAAAAGCCACCGCAGCTATCTATGGTTGCGGTGGCTTTTTTGTGGATAATTGTGGCTCATACAATAAAGCAAATAAAGCTTTAGTTAGTCGTCTAGCTTATCCATTTGCTTGGCTGCTTCATATAAGCCATTTGAGCGATTGCCAGTGCGGCAGAACATCAAAATAGGCTGCTCGGCTTGATTGAAATAATCGGCGAAATCTTCAACATGTTGCATATTTAACTCATTACCTGCAAATGAGATTTCTTTATACGCAACTCCAGCGGCTTTGGCAGCGGCTTCAATCTCAGCGCTGGTGGGCTGGTCTACAGCTTCTCCATCAGGGCGGTTGTTAATGATGGTTTTAAAGCCTTGATCGGCGATTTGTTGAACTTGCTCTGGGGTGATCTGACCTGAGAAGCTGACTTGATGTGACATAAGAAATCCTTATTAACAATAAAATTATGTTTTTTGATGTTATAAAATAATCATAAATACGTGCTATGCGTAACCGGTGACGTCAATATAACTTATAGCAAACCTTGCATCAATGCACTTTGGTAAAGCAGCTTGGCGCGGTGGCCAGAGCCACAAAACAGCATAATAGGTTTTGGTAGCGCGTGATATTGCTCCGCAAAGCGTACGACGGTAGCACGGCTAAGACGCTCTTCATCGAAGGGAATGTGGACATACGCTAAGTCTTCTTGCTGAGCGGCGGCACTTAGCGCTTCACTTGAGGGCTGATGCTCAGTCTCAAGATCTGGACGAATATTAATCAGTGAGCGATAGCCCATCTGTGACAGCTTCGCGCACTGAGTAGGGTATATTTGCTTATAGATAGTTAACGAGTCGCTCATAATTTTGTGTGTCTAATAAAAGTAAATGGAGGCCACAGACTTTGAGCAGTCAAAGCTTGGGCTTGTGTTAATTTTAGCGTGGTTTTGAACACCAGGTAGTGCTTAATTCGCCTAATGAAATTCTTGTTGCTGCACAGTAGGGTGCTGGTCGTTGTGAAGATTGTCATCGGTGAGTAGGTTAATGGCCTGAACGGTACTCAAAAATACACGTCCGGATAACTCAGTAATCACCGCTGTTTGTTCTATAACATCCATCACCGGCCCCTTAATAAAACTGTAGTGCAAACGCTTATTGTTGGCCACCAGCTCACGGTTTAAGGTGATAAGCATCTCTTGTGCCGTCAAGTCAATGTGGTTGACTGAGGACATAATCAGTACCAACTCAGAAGCTTTAGGGTGCTGGTTGAGCGCTTGCTGGATTTGGCTATGCACTGACTCACTATTACCAAAAAACAAGCTTTCATCAACCCGCATAATCAGTAAATTCTCGTAGGTAATCACATCATGGCGATTTACGTTACGAAAATGCTCGGTGCCTAGTAGGCGGCCTACTACGGCGATATGAGGCTGGCTTGACTGCCAGATCAAGCCAGCAAAAGAGACAATAATACCGATGACCAAGCCCACATTAAGCCCAAATAGCAGCACCCCAAAAAAGGTGGCTGAAAAGCTTAATGCATCCAGACGATCAGTTTTCCAAGCGCTTTTAAATGTGGCAAAGTCAATGAGGCTAATAATCGAGGCCATAATCATTGCACCGAGCAGCGCATAGGGCAGCGGCGCTATCATTTGGCTCAAAGATAATAGCGCGATGACCATGACCACCACACTGACCACACTGGCCAAAGGGGTCTTAGCGCCAGAGTCGACATTGATGGCTGTGCGGGAAAACCCGCCTGCTACCGGAAAGCTTTGGCTAAAACCGCCGGCAATATTGGCCAGACCCAGCCCTCTAAGCTCAGTATTGGCATCGAACTTCTCGCCGCGCAATCGGGCATAGGTACTGGCGACTGAGCTGCTGGAGATAAACACAATAAGCGCCATCAAGCCTGCGGTGGGTAATAAGGTGGCAACTTGTGAAAATGACTCAAATTCAGGCATAGAGAAGCTGGGTAGGCCGCTTGGGATTTCACCAATAGTGCGAATACCTCGGCTTGCCCACTGACCCAAGTAACTTAAGACAATGGCTACCACCACCAGTAGCAGCGGAAACAATCGTCCAGCCCATTTTGCCTGAGCTTGCGGTAGCCAAGATTCCCAGACATAAGCACTGGCATAGCGATTTAATAAAAACAGAACAAAAGCGGTAGCACCAATTAGCAAGGTGGGCAGATGTAAGCTGTTTAACTGGCTAAACATGGAGATGGCATAGCCTGGCAAGGTGTTGCCGCTGACTGCAATATTGGTTAAGTATTTTATCTGGCTAATAAAAATAAGCACCGCCGCCCCACTGACGAAGCCTGCCGATACCCCGCGGCTAATAAACTGCATGATCCAGCCAAGCTTCAGCTTGCCGGCGAGCCATAATATACCGCCCATCATCAGTGCCAATAAGCTGGCAAGCATGATGTATTGTAAACTGCCCTCAACTGCCAGACCATGCAGGCTACTGGCGGTCATGATCGCAGTAATGGCAACGGCGCCGAGTGCTTGTACACTGCTTGAGCCGACCCAAGCGTAGACCAAAACTGGCACGATTGAGGCATATAGCCCGTACACAGGGGGCAATCCCGCTAATACAGCGTAGCCGAGGCTTTGTGGAATGACCAAGATGCCAACCACAATACCGGCGATAATGTCAGCGGGTAGGCGAGAGGGGCTATAGTCTGAAACCCAAGCGGGAATCAGCTTTTTAAGCCAGTCTTCCTTTGTGTGCGGGATGAGTGAGGTCGGCTTGTCAGTCACTGTGGCCTCTTACAGATGGCGAGATAAGTTAATATACTTAATTGTATAATATAACAGATGGCGCAAGATAGCTTGAGATAATGAGTAACGGTTATTTTCAAAGTGATAACTCACCCCAGAGTAGGTGGTGACTTTGTATCAGTTTTTTGCGCTAAGCTGGCAAGTTTGATAAATAACCCCCATTATAGAATTCTAAATAAAATATATAGTGCTAAATAAAACCAATATCCAAGGCAATAAATCAAACATAAACTGCTGTTATTACAGGCGTTAAACCATAAGAGGTAATTTATCATGACCACAGCACAATCACGACACTTGGTTTGTCCTCACTGCTCAGCCACCAATCGCATTCCTGCTAACCGTATCAATCAAAATCCAATATGCGGCAAATGCCAAAATGCCTTGCTAATAGGCAAGCCTGTGATATTGAACGCTCAAAGTGCCCCCAAGATCATCCAAAAAAACGAGGTGCTAACCATCGTCGATTTCTGGGCCAGTTGGTGTCAGCCTTGTCATATGATGGCGCCACAGTTCGAGCAGGCCGCAGCTCAATTGCCGCATATTGTCTTTGCTAAGCTACAAACCGATCAGTTTGAGCAGACCGCAGCACCTTATGGTATCCGCAGCTTACCGACTATGGTGGCTTTTAAAGGCGGAAAAGAAATTGCCCGGCAGTCAGGCGCCCTGCCGAGCAATCAAATTGTGCAATGGGTTCAGTCTTTGAGCTAATTTAAAATCTGATTGGGTTAGGCAAAACACACCTGACCCAAGACCACTGTCTTACTGGCACCGGTAACCGCAGGCAGGTTACCGGTGGCACCCATGATGGTCTGACGTGCAAGCCAAGCAAACGCCATGGCTTCTACCCAAGTAGGCGCAATCCCAAAGTCTGCGCTGGTCAGTATTTGCCAGTTTGGCAATAATGCAGCAAGACGCTTAAGCAAATAAGCATTGTAAGCACCGCCACCACACACAATCAGCTCACCACCTGTCATATCAAGTCGAGTCGCTTCTGCGGCAATGGCATCGCTTAAGCTACGGGCACTCAGCTCAGTTAATGTAGCCTGCACGTCTTGCGGATGCAGTTGGGCGTGAGTCTGCTCGGGTAACTGTTCAAGCTGCTGCTGTAACCAGGAGAGATTAAAATCTTCACGTCCAGTGCTTTTGGGCGTGGGCTGGGTAAAATAGGGGTGACTCAGCAACTGATTTAACAGCTCATCATTCACTTGTCCTGACTGCGCCCACTTGGCATCTGTATCGTACAGCTCATTGTCTTTGAGGCTCTCATCAAGACTTGGCGCATGGTATTGGTACCAAGCATCAAGCAGGATGTTGGCCGGGCCGGTGTCATAACCGATCACCGAAGCTGCTTGCTGCTCAGCTGAGCCGGCTGGCAGCACCGTAATGTTAGCAATGCCGCCTAGATTGACGACGATACGGTGGCCACTATTGTGTTGTGACCGCTCTAACGGCGCACCAAACTGGTCTAAATGAAAAGTGGGTGCCAGCGGCGCGCCTTGTCCACCCACCGCCATATCGCGGCGGCGAAAATCGGTGACCACACTAATACCGGTGCGCTCAGCGATGATATTGGGATCGACCAACTGTAAGCTAAACCCTAAGTTGGGACGGTGACGCACAGTCTGACCATGACAGCCGATGGCTAAGATAGCCTCAGGACTAATGCCTGACTTTTGTAGCAGCTCATTGACCACGGTACTGGCAAATTCGGCATACTCTCGGCTCGCCCAGCCAAACCACTCAAGCTCGCTGTGTGGCTGCTGATCCAAAATAATGTTTTTTACTGGATAGGCAAGCTGGGCGGTACCATTGGGTTGGCACAGTGCCAATAAGGTCTCACGCAGGTGTTCAGGGAAGGGCTGTGAATGGGTGGCCACAATTTTATCTGCTGCAGCATCTGTAGCCTCTGCGCTATCAAACTGACAAATCACGGCGTCCATACCATCTAGGCTGGTGCCTGACATCATGCCAATGTAGTAGCCGCTATCGAAGCTCTCAAAGAGGGTGTCTGATAAAGCAGACTCTAAGTCTTCTAGATGGCTTTCATGATGATCTAAATGTTCTAAAGAGCTGTCTGAGGGGGATAAAGAATGGTCTAAAGAGGGTGCGTCAGTATGTGTCATAGGCCTGCTACAGTAGTTGCAATAAAAAAGGGTAGGCTGCCAAAAGGCAGGACTACCCTATTATAGCAAAAGGCGCTTAGTTAAGCTTTTTATCACCGGTCGCCGTAAAACCACCCACTTCAGGGGGTGGATATAAGGCGACATGTACTGTCGTGAGCAGTACTTAAAGGGTTGTAAGCTAAAATTAATCTCGCCATACTAAAGGTATGAAAACCCTCAAACTACGCATTAAAGACAAGCACATAAAAGAGCTGAATCGGATAAGCGGTTCGGTAAACTTCGTGTGGAACTATGTTAATGCGCTGTGCTTTGAGCATCTAAAACGTACTGGTAAGTTTTTTAGTGCTTATGATCTAAGTGAGTACACCAAAGGAAGCGGTGAGTATTTAGGATTACACAGTCAGACTTTACAAGCTATCAATGAGACTCACGCCAAATCTCGTAAGCAATTTAAAAAAGCCAAACTTAACTGGCGCAGCAATCGTCCTGATGCCAAGCGTAAATCCCTTGGCTGGATACCTTTTAAGAAATCGGCTATTAAATACCTAAGCACAAGACAAACAGGTAAAAAAGCACTTAAATCAACTCTTCAATTATCACTATCCAAAGGTCAAAAGCTTATTATAGATGTATTCGATAGCTACAACCTCAGTCTATATCAAATAAACACCTTAGAGATAGTACAAGACAGCCGTAATCGTTGGTATGCGTGTATCACTGTTAAAGACTACCCCAAACAAGCAAGTGGTATGGGCAGTGTTGGTATTGATTTGGGCTTAACAGAGTCTGCCACTACATCAAACGGTGACAAGCTGACTATTAAGCAAACGCAAAAATGGGCGAATAAATTAGCAGTAGCCCAGCGTGCTAAGAATAAAAAGCATGTCAAAGCAATACATGCCAAAATTAAAAATACAAGATTAGACTTAATTCATAAATTCACCACCAAGCTAGTGCAGAGTAATGCCTTAATTGTGGTCGGTGATGTTAAATCACGCTCATTTACCAATTCGATGACCAACCTAGCTAAATCGACATACGATGCAGGATGGTTTGAACTCAAAAGACAACTGGAATACAAATGCAAGCATGCAGGTTGTCAGCTTGAGATCGTAAATGAGAGTTACACTACCCAGACCTGCTCGTACTGCCGCCAAATAAGTGACAGTAGTCCGAAAGGTAGAGCAGGACTTGGAATAAGAGGATGGAGGTGTGCTGAGTGTGGCACATGGCATGATAGAGATATCAATGCTGCTAAGAACATCCTTGCGGTCGGGCTTGACCGTCTAGCTGTAGCAATCCCCTCGGTTTAGCGAGGGGAGGAAGTCAATGAAGTTTAATAAGGGGCTTACCATAATCTACCTTATCTGCATTATTGACCAAAACCGCCTCAACAATGCCACTATCTTCACTCAGCACAGGCATCAGTTTAGATAAAACATCGATATAAGCCACAGTTTGACCGACTTGGACGCTATCCCCTGGCTGTACTAATGGTGCCGCAGCCGCATCTTTTCCCAATTGAACATAACCCACATAGGTTGAGGTGATGTGTTTGGCAGCAGGTTTGTTAGAATCACTCTCCTGCTGATCTGCGGCGGCGGTACTATTTTCAGCTGTGGCACTATTTTTAGCTGTAGCACTATTTTCAGCTGTAGCACTATTTTCAGCTGTGGCATAGCTTGCAGTACTGCTTAGCTGCGATGGGCTACGATTCACCACAGTAATGGACTGAGTGCCCTCACTGATGGTAACTTGCTGTACTGAGCTGTTGGCAACTTTTTTTATCACAGCTTCAATGGTCGTAATGTCCATGTTGCTCCCTTTTTCTCTTCATAATAGGTGCGAAACCATTGTTTTAGGTTTATATCATTAGGCAAAACTTAGCGATCTTGTTTAACCGGTGATGTAATTTGCAATAGTAATGACGCTTAATACACTCATGATAAGCGCAATGATCCAACCAAAAGCGGCAATCCAAATTGGATGCTTATAGCTGCCCACAATATTGGAGCGATAAGCGGCAATCAAGATTATAATCATAGCAATAGGTAATATCAGACCATTTAGTGTACCTGCTAAGACCAATAACTGAGCAGGTTTACCCACGGTGGCGAACACAAAGGTAGAGATGAGGATAAAGCCAATAATAAAGTAGCGGCTGTTGCGCTCGATAAAGGGATGAAAATTACTCATAAACGAGACGGATGTGTAAGCTGCACCAATGACAGAAGTAATGGAGGCGGCCCAAATCACAATACCAAAGATAATCTTACCGGCATTGCCTAAAATATGCTCAAAAGGTGACATAGCCGGGTTCGATGGATCGAGCGATACACCCTTAGACACCACACCCAATACTGCTAGGAATAAAAAGACACGTACGATCGACGCTATTAAAATACCTGATACTGAACTGCGAGTGACAGACGGCAGGTTCTCTTCACCACTGACACCCGCCTCCAACAGACGGTGAGCACCGGAGAAAGTGATATAACCACCGACCGTACCACCCACCAAAGTTACGATGGCCATCGCATCAATTTTGCTAGGCATAACAGTCCGAGTCACCGCTTCAGCAAAGGGAGGATTTGATTTGAACATCACATAGATAATCAAAATCAGTAGAATAAAGCCCATCAGCTGAGTAAATCGGTCCATCATAGGTCCCGCTTCACGGCTTAGGAAAATGGCTACCGCAATTACGCCACTAATAAGGGCTCCGGTGATGGGGGAGATGTTGAATACAGACTGCATACCCAAACCTGCACCACCGATGTTACCAATGTTAAAAGCCAGCCCGCCAAGCACGACCAAGAAAGTAAGTAAATAGCCAACCCCTGGGAATACTAAGTTAGCCACTTGTTGTGCGCGCATCTTGGAGACAGCGATAACACGCCAAACGTTAAGCTGAACCCCAATATCCATAATGATGGATATTAAGATCACAAAGCCAAAACTTGCCATTAAGCTTTCGGTAAAGGTAGCGGTCTGGGTCAAGAATCCCGGCCCTACAGCGGAGGTCGCCATTAAGAAAGCGGCTCCTAATATTGCGGTGTTTTTCTTTTTTAATGCTGTCATAAACATCCTTGTTGTCGGTGAGCTATCAGGAGTAGTCTTAAAATATTTTAAGGTTAAGGGGTGTTTACACACTCAAATTAAGATCATCAGATACAAATGAGAATACCTTGTTGCTCAAGCTTTTGCTTAATCTCAGCTGCGAACTGCACAGCATGCTCACTGTCACCATGGAGGCAAATACTTTGGGCTTCCACAGGTACTTGAATTCCATCTACACTGGTCACGATGCCTTGGGTAATCATTTGTAGAGCGTGCTGGGCTGCTTGGGTCGCATCGGTAATCAGTGCATTGTCTTTGCTTCGGGCAACCAAAGAGCCATCGCTTTCGTAGTTACGATCAGCAAAGACTTCGGAGATTGAGGTTAAGCCATGAGCCTTAGCGACGCTGATTAGGTAACTACCCGATAGCCCCATAATTGCTAGGCTTGGATCAAAGTTTTTGACCGCATTGACAATAATTTTAGCCAACTTCTCATCCTTAGCCGCCTGATTATATAAAGCACCATGCGGCTTGACATAACTTAGCTTAACGCCAACCAAATCGCACATGGCTTTTGCTGCACCCAGCTGATAATGAATCAGGGCACGGCACTCTTCTTCTGGTAGCTGCTGTGCGGTGCGCCCAAAGTTATCTCTGTCATCAAAGCCAGGATGTGCCCCGACTCGTACATTATGCTGTTTGGCCAGTTTTAAGGTTTCAAGCATGTGCTGATACGAGCCGGCATGTAAACCACAGCTGACATTAGCAGAGCTAATAATATTCATTAAAGCAATATCTTGGCCACAGCCTTCAGCCACATCTGCATTCAAATCAATAGTTTGCAGTTTATTAACAGGTAAATTAGTGGTCATAAGCATATTTCCTAATACGTTCAATATAACGGTGTCTGTCTTGACGGGCTTGTATTGCCTCTTGTATAGAGACCATTTTAAATTGGCATTTTTGGCCAAAACGGGTCTGTGCCATCAGTCCAATATCCGCCTCAATAATGGTGGCAATCTTAGGGTAGCCACCTGTCGTTTGGGCATCGGCCATTAACACAATGGGTTGGCCTTGAGGGGGCACCTGAATCATGCCTGCGGCCACGCCATGCGAGCTCATCTCTGACTTTTGAGCAAACTCAAGTATATTTTCACCAATACAGCGATAGCCCATACGGTTGCTGCTGGTATCGACTTGCCACAGCTGATTCTCAAAGTTGTGTTTGGCAGCCTCAGTAAAGTGGTCGTATTCACTGTTGGCAATAACGCGGATTTGGGGCGCGCTGCTATCAAGATGGGAAGCTGGTATACGAGGAGCGGCCACGCCAATCTCGATGGTATGCCTATGTGCTGAGTCTAGTTTGGCGACTTTAACGCTATCTTGTGGCTGCAAAAACCGCCCGTTTAAGCCACCAAATTCTGCCTTAGTATTGGTGCTTTTTGAGCCCAGAACAGCCTCAATATCAAAGCCGCCTTGCACTGCAAAATAGGCATACATGCCTTGCAGGGGGCGCACAAGCTTTAAGGTTTGTCCAGCCTGAGCCGTAATGCGCCAATAAGCGTACACCCGCTGCTCATCGAGATAGGCCTCATACAATCCCCCAGTCAAGCAAAAGCAAGTATTTTGCTCGAATTGCACGCTAAAGCTGCCTAAAGTAATTTCAATGGCAGCCGTATCTAATGGGTTTTGTAATAAAGCATTGGCAGCTTTTAATGCCCAAGGATCCATGGCTCCATTTGTGCCCACGCCTAGGCTACGAAAGCCAAAGCGCCCCAAATCTTGAAAACTGGCTAAGGCATTTGAGGCTAAAATCTTCATAATCAGTGGCCTATCCCTTGTTTACGAGTAATGAATATCAAGCACCGTGAACTGCAGAGTATCTCCTGCACTCAGTGCGGTCGGCGGGTTTTGTGTCAAATCAAACAGCGGCATCTGAGTACGCCCTAGCAATTGCCAACCGCCTGGGGAGGAGAAGGGGTATACCCCCGTTTGTTCACCGCCAATACCGACCGAGCCTGCTGGAACCTGAGTACGCGGTGTCTCTCGCCTTGGGAAATAAAGCTTTTCTGATAAGCCGCCCAAGTAAGGAAATCCTGGCTGAAATCCAATAAAGTAAACGGTATAAATTGCCTCGCTGTGTAGCTTTACCACCTCTTCTACAGACAAGCCTAACGCCTGAGCCATCGGCTTTAGGTCAGGGCCATATTCGCCGCCATATTGCACGGGTATCTGAATATGCTTGCCTTGAATGCTTTGACCCTCTGTTTGTTTTATCAGCTGTGTTAGGTGTTGTTTTAGCTCATTTAGCTCAATAAAAGTTAATGGCTGGGTAAAAACGCTCAAAGTATTCATACCAATGACGACTTCGGTCACCGTCAGCAGCTTGCGAATACGATCAGCCAAAGCCCAGCAAAGCTGCTGCTTTTGTAGGGTGATAGGCTTAGCAAAATGTAGCGTTAAATTGGTCTCACTACATAATTGCCAAGTGGGCTGGTCAGGGCTGTTGAGTTCAGCATTACTGATCAAGTTTGGCATGCCTTAAGTCCTTTAAGGGTTGATAATATAGAGTCAATTAAATATTTTGCTCAATCCACTGTTCTAAATAATGGATACTAACCTCACCGTCTTGAAAGCCTTTATCCTCAAATAAGCGCTTATGTAAAGCTAAATTGGTATCAATGCCTTCTATGCTAGCTTCCTTGAGTGCTGCTTGCATATAATTCACTGCCGTGGCTCTGTCTGCTGCATAAACACATATTTTGGCCACCAGACTGTCATAAGAGGGGGAAATCACTGAGCCTGACTCAACATGACTGTCAACACGTACGCCCATACCTGCAGGGAGGTGGCAATAGCTGATTTTGCCGGGTGTCGGTAAAAAGGTGTAAGGATTTTCGGCATTAATTCGGCATTCAAACGCATGGCCAGAAAGCTTAACGTCAGTCTGTTGGTACGATAAAGGTAGACCTGCAGCTACGGTAATTTGAGCTTGGACAATATCAATACCACTCACCAACTCGGTGATGGTATGCTCCACTTGAATGCGGGTATTCATCTCGATGAAAAAAAACTCGCCATTTTCATATAAAAATTCAAACGTACCCGCACCAACATAGCCCATTCTCTTGCAGGCATTAACGCAGGCCTCACCAATTTGTTGACGCTGTGATTCACTGATACCTGGAGCAGGGGCTTCTTCAATCACTTTTTGATGGCGGCGCTGCATTGAGCAATCACGCTCACCTAAGTGAATCGCGTGGCCTTGGGTATCGGCCAAGACTTGCACCTCGATATGACGTGGTTTTTGTAAATAACGTTCAAGATACACCACAGAATCACCAAAGTTGGCTTCCGCTTCACTCTTGGTCATTGCAATGGCTTTAAGCAGCTCATTTTGTTTGTCGACCACACGCATACCACGGCCACCACCACCACTGGCCGCTTTAATAATTACCGGATAGCCCACCTTCTTGGCGAGTGCCAATACCTCATTTTCAGTTTCTGGCAAGGCGCCCTCAGAGCCAGGGACACAAGGAACACCCGCTAGTAGCATTTGTTTTTTGGCTTCTACTTTGTCGCCCATTTGACGAATGTTTTGTGCAGTAGGGCCAATAAAAACCAATCCTGCATCAGTTACTGCTTCAGCAAAAGCAGCGTTTTCGGCTAAAAATCCATAGCCGGGGTGAATGGCTTCAGCACCGCTCATGAGTGCTGCTGAAATGATGGCTTCTTGGTTTAAATAACTTTTAGGAGCAGGTGCAGGGCCGATACAGACACTTTCATCCGCTAATCTTACAGCAAGCGTATCTTTATCTGATTGAGAATATACCACCACTGATTTAATGCCCATTTGTTGACAGGCACGGACAATACGTAGGGCAATCTCACCCCTATTGGCTATCAGAATTTTTTTGAACATATCGGCTTCCTTGCAGAGGCAGGTTAAAGGTTACACAGGGTAATAATGCGTGTCATAAAATGATAAATGAAGCAGAGGGTACGAATTTGCTTTACAGCGTGCGAGTTTCAAATAAAGGCTGATCAAATTCGACCACATCACCTTCTTTGATTAATATCTTCTCGATGACACAGTCAGTCTCCGCTTTGACTTCATGCATAATTTTCATCGCTTCAATCACACATAGGGTATCACCAGCTTTGATGCTATCACCAACGTGAACAAACACCTCAGCATTAGGCTCAGGGCGTAGGTAAAACGTGCCCATCATCGGCGCGATAACAGTTGTCTTGGTGGCCAAGTCAGCAGATTTTGCAGTGTCTTGATCACAAGAGGGCGTAGCAGTTGATGAGACTGCGGTGGTATTTTGAGTCTGTGCTTGGGTATTTGCACCATGATGAGTGGTAGGGCTATGCGCTAACTCAGCGGTATTGGCTAAGCTTGCCGCCTGACAAACAACATGTATGCGCTGAGATCCATCCACCACTTCTAATGATTGAATATTTGAGCGTTCAGCGAGCGCAATTATTTTTTCTAAATGATCAAAATCTATATTCATTATGATTCCTTAAACGCAAAATACAGTTAGAAGCAACGACATACAGGTTAGTCAATTAACAGCTGTCTAGTAAAAATCCTGCAAATAGCACAAAAACTACAACGCCAAACCCGTTGGGTAAAGACGGCCTAAAACCACCTAAACAATCATTAAAGGTTAATATAATAAGCGCATGGATTGAGTAGATTCGTTTAACTTGAGCTATAAATTATCATAGCTTATAAAAGACGAAATATAAAATCATCTAGACAAATTATCGAAAAAAAATTGTTTTTTTTTACATCCGAGGTTTTTGACCCTAATAAAAGTTTTTTTAATAGTCCCAAAAATAGAAATCAAAACAGACAAGCTTTTGCCAAATCTAAGCCCAAAACGGCGACTAACATAGCTTTTTGCTAAATTCTTCATTAAAATCCTAGCATTCATTTTTTATACTCATTAACATAGTCCTGATTAGACTGTCATTTCCTATTCATTACCCAACTATTGAGGCAATTATGAGCCAAGCGACATCAGAACAATCATCAAGTCCATCCAATGCTTTAAGTCTAGACGAGCAGCTGGCTATCATTAAGCGCGGCACTCATGAGATTTTTTCAGAAGAAGATTTGGTGGCCAAACTAAAGCTGGGCCGTCCCTTAAAAATTAAAGCCGGCTTTGACCCCACCGCCCCAGATTTACACTTAGGGCATACAGTACTAATCAATAAATTAAAGCATTTTCAAGATTTAGGCCATGAGATCTATTTTTTGATTGGGGACTATACCGCCAAAATTGGTGACCCTTCTGGTAAGAATACTACCCGTCCACCGCTTACTGATGAGCAGGTGATGGCCAATGCTAAGACTTATGCTGAACAGGTTTTTAAAATCTTAGATAAAGAGAAAACCAACGTAGTATTTAACTCACAGTGGTTCAATGACATGAGCGCCGGCGATATGATTCAGTTGGCAAGCCAGTTAACCGTATCGCGTATGCTTGAACGTGATGACTTTGCTAAGCGCTATGCCTCACAAACCCCGATTGCTATCCATGAATTCTTATATCCATTAGTACAAGGATATGACTCAATTGCGCTTGAAGCGGACGTTGAGATGGGGGGGACTGATCAGACCTTTAACCTATTAATGGGGCGCACCTTACAAGGCCGTTATGGCCATGAAGCGCAAGTGTGCATCACTGTGCCTATCTTAGAGGGGTTAGATGGCGTTAATAAAATGTCAAAATCACTTGGCAATTACGTCGGTATCGAAGACGCACCGGGTACCATGTACCAAAAAATCTTATCTATGCCAGACTCACTTATCCATCGCTACTTTGAGTTTTTAAGCTTTAAGCCCATGAGCGAAGTGGACGCCTTAATGGCTGAGATGGCAGCCGGCCGTAATCCGCAAGAGATTAAACGCATCCTAGCTGAAGAGCTCATCGAGCGTTTCCACGGTGCCGAAGCGGCAGCAAATGCCCACAAATCAGCCGGTAACGTCTTAGCCGATGGTGAGTTACCTGTTGATTTACCAGAGGTAACTTTAGAGCTAGAGGCTGGTCAAGAGGCGTTATTTATCACTCAAATCTTAAACCAAGCAGACTTGGCCAAAAACAGCGCTGCTGCCAAAGACATGTTAAAGCGCAATGCAGTGAAGGTAGATGGTGAGGAAGTAAACGCAGGCTTTAGCCTAACTTCTGGTCAATCGGTAGTTATTCAAGCGGGTAAAAAGGCTTTTGCTAAAGTGACCATTGCTTAATAAGCGGGCCGTCTCAAACCTCGTAAATGAGTCTGGGTATCAAGCACTTTGCAAGATGCTCAAGGCTCTTTAAACTCTAAATCATTATTGAGCAATAACCATTAATGGTAAACATAATGATGCCAAATGCGCCCATATTAACCAGTGCTAAAGTACGGCTTGAACCTTTAACTCAAAAGCATACCACTGATTTGGCACACGCCTGCCAAGACGGAAAACTGTGGGAAACAGCCTATACTTTTGTGCCAGACCCTCAGTCGATACCTACTTATATCGCTACAGCAAATGATACCGAAGACAGAATTGCGTTTGCGGTCATAGATATGGCTACCAATCAAGCAATTGGCTCAACCAGTTTGTATCGAATCAGACCAGACGTTAAGCGGTTAAGCATTGGCTATACTTGGTATGCCAAGTCGTACTGGCGCACCCATGTGAATACAGAGTGTAAGTTGTTGATGTTAACCCATGCTTTTGAAGCGCTAGGCTATCAGACGGTGGGGTGGTGTACCGACATCATCAATACGCAATCTCAAAATGCCATTGAACGACTGGGTGCCAAAAAAGACGGTATCATTCGAGGCGATAGAATACGCCAAGACGGCACGATTACAGATTCGGTGTTTTATAGCATGACTGCCGATGAGTGGCCACAAGCCAAAACACAACTTGAAGAGAAACGAAAACGCTATGAGTGAACATCATAACAATCACGTGCCCCAAGGTATCTATCAGCATTACAAAGGTAATCTGTACCAAGTATTACACACCGCGCGCCATTCAGAAACCGAAGAGGCAGTTGTGGTCTATCGCTGTCTTTATGGCGAATATGGCGTGTGGGTAAGACCCCTAGCTATGTTTACTGAGACTGTGCAGCTCGAAGGGCAGACTGTACCGCGCTTTAAATTGATACAAGCTTTAGCCGATTAATTGTTTATTGCCAATGGCAAAGTCTCATTTAGTAGATGTAGTAGATGCTAGTAGATGTAGTAGATGTGGCTTTAGAACGCTAATCTGCTGATGACGTAATGTCACCTTGTTAATTATCCTGATTTGTTAATTATACTGATTTCATGGCCCAAGTCTTGTTGTCCCAATTAAATAAGGCTATCAGACTCAGGGGTGCCAGTACGCTAAACCAAATGCCATAAGTGATTGAAATACCTTGATGTACCATCGTGTAGCTTAAGGCTAGGATAACCAAGCTTGCCAGTACCGCAACCATATTGTGACTCGAATTACGGCACATGAGGGATCGTAATGTAATTAAGGCCAATAAAAAGCTTGCTAACTGCAGCATAATCATCGCCATGGTATAGGACTGAGAGATGCCTTGAGCGGTTATTTCACTAGTTTCATCAATGATTTCGGTGACCAGCTTTAGGGTGCTGCCCAGACCGGTCAACGCCGCAAAAATAAAGAAATGACCATAACCAAAAAATACAAAGTCATGGCGGCGACGCTCTTCATCCAAGATGTCATCGAAGGGGATGCTAAAATATAGCCACCATACAGCAAATAATAGCGCCACCAAAGCTGAGCCTGAAATTATAATGGCAAAGGCTGAGTAGGCCGGACTGATTAAAAAATGCAAAATAGTCTGACTGACGCCCAATATGCCTTCCCCAAGCACAATAATGGTAAGTAACCCATAACGCTCTGCAATGTGACGGGGATGCCAATTATCAAATTGCTCTGAGCGGGCCCAGATGGGCATCAACAGCTCTGCTGTAATGAATAAAAATAAGGCAGGTTTTTTTATTGCAGCGGGCAAAAACAACCAGCTTATCCACATCAGTTGTAGCGTTATGAGACCAAAGATACTGCGGCCAGCTACCTTCTTGTGGCCTGGCACATGGCGATACACTCGCCACCATTGACTACAGCTGGCCAAGCGCATGATGGCGTAGCCTGCAACCCCAATCCAGATAAGCCCTTGCTCGAAGAATTGGTGGATATTGGCGGCAATCAGTAACGAGCCAAACATCTGCATCATGACCGATATCCGATACGGCAAGTCATCAGGGTCGTAGCCGGAACCAAACCAAGTAAAGCTAGACCAGGCATTCCATAGAATAAAAAATGCCACGGTAAAGGTAATAAACCCTGCATACTCATGTGCCAATAAATCTTTATACAGTCCCTGAGCTGCCGCAGAAATGGCAATCACGTACACCAAGTCAAATAAAAGCTCAAGCGGGGTTGAGGCGCGGTTAGGCTCATGGGTATCTCTTGCCGAAATAGGCCAAATATGGGGTAGGCTCATCTATTTTGATACTCCGGTCATCTGTAGAAAAACGATAATCTTGACTTATTGAAACACAAAAAGGCGCCACTGTTGAGTAGCGCCTTTTTTGGGCCTGTGCTTTGGATGAACTAGGTTGGGTCTACCCTAAAGCAGCCTTGACCAAAACGTGATGAAAGCCTGTGGTTATTAAGACTTTTTGTTGTCGTCTTTTAGACCCGCTTCGATCTGGATTTTTAGTTTAACGTCTTTCATCATACCGCCGTCAGTGTAAGTGTTAATACCCCACTGAGTTCTGTCGATAGTGGTTTCAAAGTCACCACCACAAGTTTTTGTTTCTAAGATTGGGTTATCGTAGCAGTTAAACTTAGTGGCTGTTAAAGTAACTGGGTGTGTTTGGTCAAGCATGGTTAGCTCGCCTTTGACTGATTTTACTTTATCGCCATCAAATTCCCATTTGGTAGATTTGAAGTAAGCAGTAGGGTATTTTTCTACGTTGAAGAAGTCAGCAGATTTTAAGTGCTTATCAAAAGGCTTAAAGTTGGTGCTTAAGTTGTTCATAGGAATGGTAATACCCACAAAGCCTTGTTTTTTCTCAGGAGAATAATCTACCACACCTGTTAGACCGTAGAAGCCGCCAGCGTTCGTGGTGGTACCGAAATGGTCTACAGAAAAGCGAGCATTGGCATGGGCAGGATCAATTTCATAAAGCGCAGCATTGGCAGCAACGCTTAAAGAACCTAGGCCAACTACAGTGGCAATAGTAAGCGTTTTTTGAATTAGATTCACAGTACATTCTCCTGTTATAAGTTTTATAAGGTGCGATTATAAAGTCATCAAATCCATCATCAGTTAGATCGATAAGCAGTCGCATGAAAAGCTACACTAAGTGAGACATATCCTATTGAACAGACAGCCCTTGGTTAGGCATCCTAAATCTATAAGGGGTACTTATATATAGCGCTCACTAGTTTAACAAATATTTAGTAAATTTGGGATAGCTAAAACCACAAAACCAACAGTTTTGGTTGTAGTTTGGTTATAAGCTGACATTTGGTTAACGACTAGGGGCCACCTTGCGTCCCATTAAGGTATTGGCTACCCAAGCTGGACCGATTAATAAAAACTGTAAATCTTCAAAAAAAGAAGGTTTTTTACCTTCAAGCTTGTGACCGATAAATTGTCCAATCCATGCCACTACAAATACGGCGGCCCAAGCTTTAAAGCCAAGAGGAAGTAAAGCGATAGCGGCCATACTGATCAGCATAAATATGCCCATGGCGATAAATAAAGGGGTTGATAAGCGCAAATAGAACACCGCAACCAGCATGGCCGCCACAATGGTAAACCAAGCGGCCAGCGACATGCCCATGCCTAATATGCTGACAAAAATTGTCGGCACACACAGCCAGTGTATTTTTTTATTAATAGGGTTTTGGTGGCTAACGGCATAATCTGCCAGCCATTGATCTAAGCTACGCTTTTCAGAGCGTTTACGTGATGTCATTCTAATATCCTTATTAGTAATGAGGTAGATAGTGATAGCGTGCACTATTGACGGCTTATAGTTATTCATTATTACAATAAGCCACCTTAAAGTAAACTGCTGTCTTGTTGTTTGGTTAAAACAGGATTTTATTAGTCAGGCGATATGTTGACTTTTTGGCGCTTAGACCCCATTTAAGAGGGTCATGACTGCTGCAAAGTGCGCTTGGATTTTGGCTAAGATTTCATCGCTTATTTGCCTCTCAATTATATTTAAAGGAAGTTAACGTATGATGCGTATTGGCCTGTTTTTATTGACCAACTTAGCAGTGCTGGTGGTATTTAGTATTGTGTTTGGGATTTTATCCAGTGTTTTTGGACTGGGTTCTGTCCATGGAGCAGGGGGTCTAAACATTGCCAGCCTAGCCGTAATGTGTGCGGTATATGGCATGATCGGTTCTATGATTTCACTGTTTTTATCCAAATGGATGGCAAAACGTTCTACGGGTACCGTGGTGATTGAACAGCCTCGTAATGCCAGTGAGCAATGGCTGGTTGAGACAGTGGCCAAACAAGCCAAAGCGGTAAATATTGATATGCCAGAGGTGGGTATCTTTGATAACGCTCAGCCCAATGCGTTTGCTACGGGCTGGAATAAAAATAAAGCGCTGGTAGCGGTGTCTTCAGGCTTACTGCACACCATGACCCCAGATGAAGTCGAGGCGGTATTGGCACACGAAATTGGTCACGTGGCCAATGGTGATATGGTCACTTTAGCCCTCATTCAAGGGGTGGTTAACGCCTTTGTGATGTTCTTTGCTCGTATTGTCGGCAGCTTTGTAGATAGAGTCGTCTTCAAGAACGAAGATGGCCCAGGTATCGGCTATTTTGTGACCAGTATTGTGATGGATATTCTATTGGGCTTTTTAGCATCAGCGATTGTGATGTGGTTCTCACGTCAGCGTGAGTTCCGTGCCGATGCAATGGGCGCTAAGCTTGCTGGCCGTGACAAGATGATCAGTGCGTTAAATGCGCTGCGTCCGGCCGAAGCACGTCCCGATCAGATGCCTGAAAACATGCAAGCTTTTGCCATCTCATCAGGTCAGACACAAGGCTTTAGTATTGCTAATTTCTTTCGCTCTCATCCCACCCTTGATGACCGTATTGAAGCGTTAAAAAAGTACACGCCAGGCCAGTCTTAAGTCATTAAATCACATAGACCCTATAACGTATCCTCATAAAAAATACCGCGATGAAGATCGCGGTATTTTTTTGTTTACACGATAGCTTTTAGCCCACTTTGTTTTGACTTGCACTACGTTGCCATTCATACAGACCAATAAAGGCATTAATCTGATACACCATGGTTTGGATAGCAAAGATATAGTTACCACTCATTAAATTGACAATGAGCCACACAAAGTTTACGGCAATCCAAATCCACCAGTTAAAAGAATAACGTAAGATCATAGTGGCCTGAGCGGTAATAGACAGCACAAAGGCAAAAACGTTAATCCAATAAAAATCAATGAGGCCTAAAAACTGACTGCCATCATCTTGTACCACAGCGTAGCCCTTTTGGGCTAAAAAGTTATTCACGATAGGGAACATGGCCAGACCAATGGCGATAAAGGCAAGGGTGACTAGCCACACCCATTTGGTCGCAGATTTGGGTACCATATTGCCGTCTGGATCGGTGTTTTTTGACCAATACACCAGACCGTACACATGAGTAAAAAAGTTAAATAAAGGCGCCAGCATTAAGCCCACGGCACCTGAAGTACCTTGTACAACTACCTCACCGGCAGTGGCTGCCATGCCTAAGCCGTTGCCCATAACATTGCGGCGGAACGAGAGGGAGACCACACACACCAGACCGACCAAAGACACCCCCAGATAAAACCAATCTAAGCGGGTATGTTCTGTGGTGAGCCAAAAGCCGGTGCTCAAGGCGATTACCCCGAACACGAACCAAGTAACAATCCATTGCATTGCCCATTTACCGGTCAGATTATCTAGCAGTTCTATACGCATATCAGTCCTAATTATGTGATTGGTGAGATTGAGTTATCGTCATCTGGTAAGGTTTTTTGAGTGTACGGGATGTTATGGCGCAATAAACAGGCCTACTTTCCAAAGATATGTTGATCGATATAAGCAATGGCCTGCTCATAGCGTGCAAAATAATCTGGACTATCAATACGATAAGTTTGGATATTATGACGCGCAAAAATATCAGTCAGTCTGCTCTCAAAACGATCTCTGGCGCTTGGGGTACCCAAAGAGCGCATGCCATCATCTATCCACGGGGTGTTATTGGCCAAAAACAAGGTATGATCGAAGCGAAACTCTTCAATACAGGCGGTGACTAACGGATGGGTACGTCCCTCATATTCCTCACAAAAAGCTTGAGTGGTGACAAAATCGGTATCAACAATGGTGACCGGTGACTGAGCTTGATATAAGGTCTCACGCACCGCTTGAGCGTGGTCTAACGCAATGGGTCCGTAGTCGCTGTATTGTAGCCCCTCTTCAGTACCGCCCAAATCTGTGCCCACATACAAACGGCCCATCTCAAGTACTAAGTCTGCGCCATAGTAGTTGGCAATCTTGTGTGACAATGTGGTCTTACCTGAGCTTTCACCGCCAACGATAGCGACAGTGCGGGTATAGTTGCCACGCGCTTCAGGATGAATAATATCCCAGTTGGCAATGGGGTTGTAATGAATGGCGGTACTGTCAAATTCAGGGTGTAGCGGGGTAGTAGCCACTTGGGTGTTTAGCGCAGAAGTCACTGACGGCTTAGACAGTGGATGGCCTTCAGTGACCAACAATACGGTGTCCTCATCCATATTGAATTTATCTTGGATGTAGTCAATCTTGGCATTATAGCCATCGATATTAATCGTAATGTCCTCGATGCTGTCGTGAACTGGGAACGAAAAATCATCACAGGTGTGAATTTTGATAAAAGGTAAGTCGCTACACGCCATCTGTAACCAGCGTGCCTTATCTTGCAAAGTAACCGGGAACTTTTGATTGGGATTGGGGTGGCGAGTAATCACAATGTGAAGCACCTCAACCATAGATGAGGCGTGCAAAATACTGCGAATATGACCTAAATGTAGCGGTTCAAAGTGACCAATCATAAGTCCTGACTTTTGCATATACTGCTCCTTAACAATGATAGTTGGATAATATTTTTTTATTTAATGTAGCTTAGCTTAATATTTTTTTGATAAAAATCTATGGGTTTTTAGTCACGTTCAAAAAAGCGTCTGTCATTTTTGTATGCGCTAAAAATCCTTAATAACCCTTTTTAAAACATTGCTTTACCTATCGATAGCTGCTTTTATAGTTGGGCTAGGATTGTGCAATACTTTGTGATTATAAAGTTACAAACTTCGCCTAAAGTCTCAACAGCAATAGTTAAATCATACGCTATAATTAACTCAGTCAATCAAAGGGTGTAACTTGGGTTTTAATGCTTTTTATTAATCTGTTTGTACCTTGTCTATCATACCTTGAATCCCCATAATATTAAGTAGGATTTATTTTATTTGATATTTTAAGCAGTGGTTTAAGGTTTTAAGCCGTGCTTTATAGGCGATGTGCTTAAACACTAATCTTAGATTGACGCTCTTGTCTTGATAGGGAGAATAACTATGGCAAAACTTAACAAGCTTCATCGTTCGCGTAATCATCGAATGATCGCTGGGGTAATGGGCGGTATTGCTGAATATTTTGGTTGGTCACCTAATCTGACCCGTATCTTATTCGTGTTTATTTCTACGGCAAGTGTGGCAGTACCCGGTATCTTAATCTATTTGATTCTTTGGTTAATTATGCCAAAGGCAACCGCAGACTCTTATGTCTCTTAATTGCCTTATTTAAGACAAGCTATTTATTTTATTTTGCGATTAAAAATACCAATAACAATAACGTCGATATAGATAACTATAATTAAAATACTTAAGTGGTCGTATCTAGGCCACGACAGCACCACTTTCCTCCTGCCTAGATGGGTTACCATCTAGGTATTTTTTTTGTCTATATTTGCATCAATTGGGCTCTGAATATAGATAAAATAGCGATTTTTTAGTAAGGTGAGCGTACCAAAGGTAACCCCTCAAAAAAAAGAGGCTAAGCTCACATTTTTTTGCTGTCTATTAACCCTTATTTTAATCAAAACATGGCGACATTATGACTTTTCAAGAACTCATTTTAACTTTGCAAACCTATTGGGCCAACAAAGGCTGCGTGGTATTACAGCCTTATGATATGGAAGTGGGGGCGGGCACGTTTCACACAGCGACTTTTTTGCGCTCATTAGGCCCTGAAGTCTGGAACGCCGCGTATGTACAGCCGTCACGCCGTCCGACCGATGGTCGTTATGGTAACAACCCCAACCGTTTGCAGCATTATTATCAATTCCAAGTTGTGATGAAGCCCAACCCACCCAATATTCAAGAGCTGTATTTAGGCTCACTAGAAGCAATCGGTATCGATACCTTAACCCATGATGTGCGCTTTGTAGAAGACAACTGGGAATCGCCAACACTAGGTGCTTGGGGTCTGGGCTGGGAGGTGTGGTTAAATGGTATGGAGGTGACTCAGTTTACCTACTTCCAACAAGTGGGTGGTCTTGAGTGCTTCCCAGTAACCGGTGAAATCACTTATGGCCTTGAGCGACTGGCCATGTATATCCAAGGCGTAGACAGTGTGTATGACCTTGTTTGGACCGATGGTGAGTTTGGTAAAGTGACTTATGGTGATGTGTTCCATCAAAACGAAGTAGAGCAGTCGACCTATAACTTTGAGCACGCCGATGTGCCTAAGATGTTTGAGCTATTTGATTTTTATGAGCAGCAAGCAGATAAGTTGGTAGAAGCTGACTTACCGCTGCCTGCCTATGAGATGGTGCTAAAAGCGTCACATACCTTTAACTTGCTTGATGCACGTGGGGCGATTTCGGTTACTGAGCGTCAACGCTTTATTTTAAGAGTACGTACGCTGGCTCGCAAAGTGGCACAAGGCTATGTACAGGCTCGCGCAAAACTTGGCTTCCCTTTGGCTGCTGAAGAGCACAAGGCTAAAGCGTTAGAGAAGTATTTGCCCAAAGACAACAGCCCAGAGCCTGATCAAGCGGCAAAGTAAGTCCGTATTGTGATTCGCCAGTAACCTTATACCTTGTTAAAAAAATCAGAGACCCTCATGAGTACAATTTTATTTGAATTAGGTAGTGAAGAGCTACCACCAAAAAGCCTAAAGCCATTACGTGATTCGTTAAAAGCTAGTGTTGAGAGCCAACTACAAGAGGCTAATATCAGCTATGACAGCCTAAAGGCCTATGCTGCGCCGCGCCGTCTGGCCATCGAAATTGAAGGCATTAGTGAAAAGCAGCCGGACCGCACTGAACAAAAACGTGGACCTGCAGTAAAAGCCGCCTATGATGCTGAGGGTAAGCCTACCCGTGCTGCAGAAGGCTTCGCTAAAGGCCTAGGTATTGATGCCAGTGAGCTTATCACTATTGAAACGGACAAAGGCGATTACATTGGCTATGAGCTAACCATTCAAGGTCAAGCCACCACTGAGCTGCTGCCCAATATTTTTCAAACCGCTTTAGACAATCTGCCCATTGCCAAACGTATGCGCTCAGGCGCCAGCCGTGAAGAGTTTGTGCGTCCTGTAAAATGGTTGGTGTTGATGCAAGATGATCAAGTGATTGACGCCACTGTGCAAGGTCTTGACGCCGGTAATCAGACATTAGGCCACCGTTATCACTCTCCAAATCCTATCACTATTGCGCATGCTAGCGACTATCTTAGCGTGCTTGAGAATGCTAAAGTTATTGCCGACTTTGATCGTCGTCAGCAGCTCATCAGTGAGCGTGTTACTGCCTTGGCCGATGAAGTAAATGCCCGTGCCATCGTACCGCAAGACTTGCTCGATGAGGTGACCTCATTGGTAGATTTACCCGTGGCACTTCGTGCCAGCTTTGAGGAGCGCTTCTTACAAGTGCCACAAGAGGCGCTGATTAGCACCATGCAGGCAGACCAAAAGTATTTTTGTTTAACCGACAGTGAAGGCAAGCTGCAGCCGTATTTTATCTTTATTAGTAACATCGAATCCAAAGACCCAAGCCAAGTGGTCAGCGGTAACGAAAAAGTAGTACGCCCACGCCTTGCTGATGCTGAGTTTTTCTTCTTACAAGATCAAAAACAGCCACTGATCGAGATGGCCGAGAGCCTAAAAAATCGCGTATTCCAAGACAAATTAGGCACGATTTGGGAAAAATCTGAGCGTATTGCCAAGCTTGCTGCCTTCATTGCAGCGACTTTTAGACAGCAAAATATTGCCGGCTACGCAGACATCGACGTGGCACAAGCCACACGCGCGGCCATGTTGTCCAAAGCCGACTTAACCAGCACGCTGGTTGGTGAGTTTCCAGAGCTACAAGGGGTGGCGGGTACTTATTATGCACGTCTAAATGGTGAGCCTGAGGCGATTGCGGCGGCCATTGAGGAGCAGTATTTGCCGAAGTTCAGTGGTGACAAACTGCCACAAACCGCTGTGGGTATTTGCTTAGCACTGGCCGATCGCATTGATACATTAGTGGGTATCTTTGGTATTGACCAAGCCCCTACAGGCTCAAAAGATCCATTTAGCTTACGCCGCTCAGCCATTGGGGTACTGCGTATTTTAATCGAAAAACAGCTGCCCATTAATTTGGTCAGCTTAATTGAGCAGGCCATTTTAAATTACCAAGATAAACTGCCTAAAGCGGGCGAGACCTTAACTCAAGTTATTGACTTTATTAACTCACGCTACCGCGCTATGTATACCGAGCAAGGTGTGAGTGTAGATACCATTCAGGCAGTGCTCGCGATTAACCCACACATGCCGCTTGATTTTGACCAACGTATCCATGCAGTGAATGAGTTCCGCAGCTTGCCACAAGCAGCGACGTTGGCTGAAATTAATAAGCGCGTGGCCAATATCTTAGCCAAATCTGAAGGTCAAGTGGGTGAGGCAGTTGATGAGTCGCTACTGACTGAGGATGCAGAAAAAGCCTTGTATCAGGCGTTAAGTACGGCCAAAACTGAAGTGGCGCCGTTACAAGCAGAAGCTCAGTACACTCAGATCTTACAATCTCTTGCCACATTAGAGGTGCCCTTGACCGGCTTCTTTGATAATGTGATGGTCAACAGCGAAGATGAGGCACTTAAAGTCAATCGTTTGACCTTGCTTAAGCAAGTACGTGAGCTGTTCTTGACGGTGGCTGATGTGGGTGAATTACAGATTTAATGTGTCATCTTGATAAGTGCTAATTTAAGGGCATAACGTTTTTGCGTTATGCTCTTTTTTTAGAGCTTAAACAACGTCAAAGACGGCTGTAATATTGTAAGTAAAAGTTACAAGTTAACATTACTCATTTTTGAAATCTTATCGCATAATAGGGTGGCTTAAACTGCTTTGAAATTCTCTGTTACGTTACTTGGGTATGCGCTGTCATGATTGAAAACTGGACACGAGAGCTGGTCACACAGCGTGTGCTGACTGCTACTTTATTGGTCATTTTGTTTATTCTTTGCTTTAGGGTGGTGCAGTTCTTTATTGTACCGGCTTTATGGGCCGCTATTTTGGCCTACGTGACCTTTCCTATTTATAATTTCTTCCATAAAAAAGTCAAACTTAGCCCCAATATTAGCGCCGGTATTATGACCGTGAGCATCTCGCTTATGCTAGGGGTGCCTATTGTGTTAGGTCTTTTTGTGCTACAACAAGAGGCCGTTAACCTATATAGTAACTTGTTGTACCGCATCAAGGTTGGCTATGTTGATGTGCCACAAGAGATCAAAAACCTACCGGTCATTGGTCAGCAGATCAAAGATATTTTGTGGGAGATTAATAAAGACCCTGAAGCCTCTTTGAGTGCTTTTAGAGCTTGGTTGCAGTCGCATTTGTATTATGGCAAGGTGGCGCTCGATGTGGCCTTTAGTACCATGGCCAAATTGGGTATGGCGCTTATGACCATCTTCTTCTTTTACCGAGATGGCATCAGCCTGATCAAACAAATTCGCCAAGCGCTGCGTAATATTATTGGCAACCGTATCGACGATTATCTAGACTCAGTAGGCTCCACCACTCAGGCTGTGGTGTATGGCATTGGTCTGACCGCTTTGGCGCAGGCTTTATTGGCAGGTGTCGGTTATTATTTTGCTGGTGCACCCAGTCCTATCTTGTTGACTTTAATGACGTTTGTGGTGGCATTAGTGCCCTTTGGAACCCCTTTTGCTTGGATGGGTGTGTCCATCTGGCTATTAACCCAAGGCCATACGCCAGAGGCCATAGGCCTGGCATTATGGGGGATGCTGGTAATCAGCTGGGTTGATAATTTAATTCGCCCGATTGTTATCTCTGGTGCCACCAAAATTCCGTTTATTATTATCTTTATTGGGGTGCTCGGTGGCCTAACTGCCTTTGGTTTTGTGGGCTTATTCATTGGTCCTGTGGTATTGGCCATTGCGCTGGCAGTATGGCGTGAATGGATTAATCAGCACCGCAATATTATCTTTGCGCCCTGTTATGCGCAGCTTGATGAGCATCAATGGAAGCCGGCCGATAGACCCATGGCGTTAGAGATATCGCCCAATGTGGTGACTTTTAGCAAGTATCCTTTTGCCGATGCACCAAAAGAGGAGCCGGATACCTCAGATGACAAGCAGCCTCATAATGACTAGGCTAAAGGACTGACGGCGCAGCTGCCAAGAGCAGAACACAGATCACTCATTGACCTAAGAGACAGATAACCACAGTTTTAACCTAATGGTCTGTATCACCCTGCTTTTCACTTAAATAAGGACTGACTTTTTTATGCTCACCATTATTGCCGATAGTAACATTGCTCATCTGCACGATTATTTTAATGAGCAGACTCTAAATCATCCTATTCAGGTGATTAGCATGGCTGGACGTGACATTACCGCTGATGCGCTACAACAGTATCAGCCGGATGTACTGCTTATTCGTTCGGTGACGCAGATTGATGCCAAGCTGCTCGATACCAACCAAAGCGTTAAGTTTATTGGCTCAGCCACCATTGGTACCGACCACGTCAATGAAGGCTATGTGAGCCTCAGAGGTATGCGTTTTGTCAATGCCGCAGGCTGTAGCAAGCATTCTGTAGCGCAATATGTGATGAGCGCTATTTTGCAATTGCGCCCTGAATACTGGGCAAGTAATACCAGTCATTCGGACAAGCCTGTCAAACTAGGCATTATTGGCTTGGGTAATATTGGCAGTACGCTGGCGCGTTATGCGCTAGATTTGGGCTGGGAAGTACTCGGTTATGACCCGTTTCAATCTGCATCTGTGATTAATAACGCAAGCGTTGAGAAAGTGTTAGCACAGAGTGATGTGATTAGCCTACACGTACCCTTGACCCTGACAGGGCATAGCGAGCTGCCCACCTATCATATGATTGATGCAGACGCTTTGGCCAAAATGCCCAGCACCACAATGCTCATTAATACCTCACGCGGCGCAGTGGTTAGTGAAGCGGACTTATTGGCTGATTTAAATCAAAATCCTGAGCGTCAAGTGGTGCTTGATGTGTTTGAAAATGAGCCAACCGTTTCTGCTGAGCTGCTAGATAAGCTAACCCTTGCTACGCCGCATATTGCCGGCTACACCCTTGAGGGTAAGCTGCGAGGTACGCAAATGATATTTGATGCTTTTGTACGCTCTTATGGTGAGAAGGGTGCGGATATTTTGAGTATTAAAGAGACAGATTTAATGGCTGATTTATTGCCCGCCAATCCTTATCACTGGTCGCAGTTAAAACAGTTGCCTGAAAAACTGCCGCAGTTTTATGACATCAAGGCGGATGACAGACAGCTACGAGACAGTGTGAATGAACAGGCTGGGGCAGTGCTAGGAACTGACTTTGATGCGCTTAGAAAAAACTACACTTTGCGCCGTGAGTGGTTATTCGATTAAGCATCCATTTTAAAGACAAAATACCAAATAATATAAGAGCAAGAGAGTTATGATGAGTGATGAGCGTTTAACGTCACCTGTGCTATTTGCGCCAAGTATGAGCCTAGAGATGGCTTTTAAACGTGCCCAGCTAATGGCCACTTTGCGTCATTTTTTCGCGGAGCGTCAGGTGTTAGAGGTGCAGACACCGTTGATGTCGCAGGCGGGCAATACGGATGTGTTTGTGCCGTCTATTTCGACCAATATCACTGTTGCCGATAAACCAAAAACTTATTATTTACATACATCGCCTGAGTTTGCGATGAAGCGTATGCTGGCGACGTGGAAAGTGGCTATATATCAGATCTGCTCTGTGTTTCGCGACAACGAGGTGGGTCGTCGCCACAACAGTGAGTTTACCATGCTTGAGTGGTATCGGCCGGGTTTTAACTTAGAGGCGTTGGCCGCTGAGCTGTCTGACTTACTGGCTGTGGTATATGGGCAGCCACAACCTTTAGCCCACTATAGCTATAGCCAAGCATTTATTGATTATGTGGGTATTCATCCCTTGAGTGTTGGCCTTGAGTTGATTATCAATGCTGCCAATGAGCAGGGGCTGGGTGGGCTTGACTTAGGTGAAGACCGCCAAGGCTGGCTTGATGTATTATTTAGCCATCTTGTAGAGCCTAATTTGGGCCATGATATGCCAACGATTATTACCGACTATCCGCCTGCTACTGCGGCTTTAGCTAAGCTGGAGATAGATGAGCAGGGTAATGAGGTGGCCAAGCGCTTTGAGCTGTATATCAAGGGTATAGAGATTGCCAATGCTTATGATGAGTTGGCAGATGGGGCTGCGCTGCAAGCTCGGTTTGAAGCGGACAATGCAGAACGGATCCGCCGCGGATTACCGGTGATGCCCATTGATGAGCGTCTGGTAGCCGCGTGCGATGAGCTGCCAGCCTGTAGCGGCATTGCGCTGGGCGTCGATCGTCTGTTAATGGTGGTAACGGGCGCTGCAAGTATTGATGAGGTTATTGGGTTTGGTATTGGGCAGGCGTAGGGAATTTAGTCATAAGCGCACACGGCCACTTGCATCAATGACTAAAATAGTCATAAAAGACGCACCGTAATTTAGGCAGAAACACGAAGCTTAACGCACCAACTTATTAAGCCCATCAGCAAACTGCTTTTTATCTTTATCCGAATACGGTTTTTGACCGCCCATTTGGGTTAAATCCAGCATGCCCGTTGAGCGCATGGTATCCATAAAATCACGGGCATTTAGCTTCTGCTTAATGTTGTTTTTGTCATAAATAATGCCATGTGGGGTTAGTACCTGACCACCATTATTTAGCACATCATTGGCCAAAGGAATGTCGCTGGTGATCACCAAATCACCAGGTGACACATGATCGGCAATATAGTCATCTGCCACATCAAAGCCTGACCCCACCACCTTCATACTAATAAGCGGAGACTTGCGCACTTTAATCGGCTGATTGGCGACAAATATTGCCGGAGTATTGGTGCGAATAACCGTCTTGGTAATCAGATCTTTCACCACCAAGGGGCAAGCATCGGCGTCAATCCAGATGGTCATGCCCGCTTGTGGTTTGGCTAGATTGGTAGCTTGAGTATCTAAGCTCAAGACTCGAGCCCCATCTTATTAGGCAAGGCACGTACCACAGCAGCCAAGGCTTGCTCAAGGGCGGCCACGTCATTTGGCATCAAGGTTATGTGGGCAATCTTGCGATCGTCACGCTCCTCTTTGTGATAGGTGTGATAATGAGCGCCATCGATTTTTAGTACCTCCTCAATATTGGGATATTGGCCCAAGACATTAATCATCATTGACGGATAAACATTATCGGTATCACCCAGTGGTAGACCGACCACAGCACGGATGTGGTTCTCGAATTGACTGGTGACCGCCCCCTCAATGCTCCAATGTCCTGAGTTGTGTACCCGAGGCGCGATCTCATTGGCCAAAATGGTATCTTTACCCGCAGCATCTTTGCTGACGAACAGCTCAAGTGCCATAGTACCGACATAATCTAAGTGGTTCATTAAGGTTTCAATGGCAGACTTAGCAGCAGGCAATAAGTGGCTGGTACCCACGGCAGGCGCTTGCGACTTGGCCAATATACCATTGTGGTGGTGGTTTTCTACCAAGTCATAGGTGCGCATGCTGCCATCTTGAGCACGGGTGGCGATGATAGAAACTTCGCGGCTAAAGTTAATAAAGCCTTCTGCGATAAGCGGTGCTGGAGTGGGGGTCAAGTTGCCTTTGCCGGTCACAGCCTCCCCCAAAGCCTGCCAGGCCTCATTGATATCTGCTTCTGTTTTTAGTACAAATTGACCCTTACCATCATAACCGCCGCGGCTGGTCTTTAATACCAACGGTAGCCCCAGCTCTTGGGCAGCCGCTTGCAACTCTTGCTCTGAGCTGACGCTCTTAAATGGCACGGTCTGGATACCCAGCTCATTAAATAAAGATTTTTCGCTTAAGCGGTCCTGCGCCACCTCTAAGGCTTGTGGTGGTGGATACATCCCTTGCTTGGTGCCCTCATCTGACAGCTGCTTGAGCCAAGCCACCGTTTTGGCAGGCGTGTTTTCAAACTCTAAGGTAAACACATCGGCTGCAGCAACGAAGTCGTCTAATTGCTCGCTGGTAAAGACTTGGCCGTACAGTGAGGCGGGGCAATGGGGCGCGTCTTCTAAAAATACGCAGCGGTAGCCCAAAGGTAGTGCGGCTTCTGCCAGCATCATACCGAGTTGACCGCCACCTAGAATACCGATGGTGCGGATGGTTTGATTGGCAGGATAAGCGTTTGCTGTGGTCATGTTTGGCTCTTAAATTAGTGAAAAGTAGGAGAAGTCAAAACCGTAAAAATAACAATAAATAATAAGATGATTTGGACAACAAGGGTATCGCACAAAAATAAAAAACAAAAAGGTGCTCACAGCACCCCTTTGTTCACCATCTGGTTCGTCTATTACTACTCAAGTATAGCAAACTTAGCTGTTTATGATGCCAGGGGTCGGGCTCGCCAATACCGTTTCAGTCTGATTTTGACGAAACTCAACCAGCTGTTTGGCCAGTGCGTCATCTTGTAAAGCCAGAATCTGAATCGCCAGTAAACCTGCGTTATAAGCACCTGCTGTGCCAATGGCTAAGGTGCCTACAGCAATACCTTTTGGCATCTGTACGATTGATAACAAGCTGTCCCAGCCGCTTAGGGTTGAGGATTTCACTGGTACGCCAAGTACCGGCAGCTCAGTTTGGCTGGCACACATACCGGGCAGATGCGCGGCGCCGCCTGCGCCGGCGATGATCACCTGTAGACCCTTGCCTTTAGCAGATTTAGCATAATCAAATAGCTTGTCTGGAGTGCGATGGGCTGAGACAACCTCACATTCAAAAGGCACACCGAAGTCGGCCAATAATTGAACACCCAAACTCATGGTGGCCCAATCAGATTGCGAGCCCATAATAATGCCCACTTTTGGGGTGCCTGCAGGAGATTGAATCGGTCCAAGAGGAGCGTCAGCTTGCGGGTGGTTTGTGGCATTTGCCATGGTTTGAGTTTCCTTGCAAAAAACATTCATCATACAAAATTTTTGCGCTAATAAAAAGCACCTTTTTCAAAACCCAATTAACGCTTATTTAAAGCCATCTGTATGCACTCTATTCAGGGGTTATGGCAGATGGCTTATATTGTATAAAGTTATCAGAACAAAGGGGCAGAGGCTGCTGAGTATCGAAGCGATAGGCCGTCATATGGCCTTGTCCTGCGACCGAATAATCGGTACACACCACTTGAGGACTTAGCGGCTCAGGCTCACCATTTAGCCAGTAATGACCGACAAATATGGGCTTGTCTGTCAGCAGCTCAAAGCTCAAATCTTCTACTCGGGCCTGCTGCGGAATTTGTGCCAAATCTGAGCGTGCGGCTCGGGCGATATCAACGATGCGCTCTCCTTGTAGCGGCTGCTGCCACCATTTGACTCGCATACGGTGACGCACTGCGCCATCTTTATCAGTAAAACTTGTCCCCTCTGGTAAAGCAACTTCTACGCCTTTGAGCACTCGCTCTAGAGCGTCATACTCTGGTGAGTGCTTCTGACTGCTGCGCTGCAAGGCCTCAAATGTTAAGCGATTATCCTCAGTTAAATAGGGCTTTAACACCGCCATACTATCGACATCCCAGCAGGCGTGTACGAAACAAGCATGTTCAGTCTCTATCCACAGCGGCAACTCATAAAAGCGAGTTAACCAATAATTGTGCGCTTCAGAGCCAAACGGTATCTCATCTAAAAAAGCTTGGTGTTGATGAGTATGCGTTTGATTGTGCGAGCGCAAATACTTAAGTTTGCCCTGAGTAGGCTCGGCCATGTCATCGACAGTGGCATAAGCAAGCGCATTGTATTCATGATTACCCATCAAAGCATCAGCAACGCCGGCATCAAGCATAGCAAACACGAGTTGTAAGGTTTCAATCTCATGGGGGCCACGGTCGATCAAATCACCAATAAATATCGCTCTGTGGTTTGGTGGCGGCTGATAGTACGAGATATTCAAAGTTTCATGCTGGGTCATCTTATAACCAAGCTTATCAAGCAATCCTTTGAGCTTATCGGCATGACCGTGAATGTCTCCAATAACATCATAAATCATAGGCAGACTCCAACTGGCTAAAAGTAAAGGGGGAGAGGTGGCGGGTAGTTCATTTGCCAAAATTGTACTTATTATTGAGGCTGTGTTAGCTAACTTCTGGCTTGATAATAGCATTGAACCGGGTAGGCTCGTCAAAAACAGCCCAGTCAAAAACAAAAAAACACCTCAAATGAAGGTGTTTTTTTATTAAGCTTATGATCCCATCAAGGGTAAGTGTCTAACTCATTAATCAATCATTGTTAATTGAGCTATTAAGTTCTACGTGAAATAAAGCCAATGATGAATAAGATAACCGCTACGACTAAGAAGATATAAGCGAAGTTCTGGCTTAAACCTGCCACACCGCCAAAACCTAATAAACTTGCCAATAAAGCGATTACCGCAAATATGATAGCCCATCTAAACATAAGACACTCCTTGTAAATTGTAATTGTATATATAACTTGTTAGAGTTAAATTTAAGTTTTTTCATTTGCTGCATTTTTTCGATGCTTTTAATTAACTCTAAAGCATGATTTATAATAGCTTAGAAAAAAAACCATAGCGTAAGTTATTGTTATACATTGAGTGTGCTATTGTTGTGTTGTAGCAAAGAAATATATACCTGCGCTTATTTACAGTATTGAGCTACCTCCACATAAACCAACACAACACACTGAAACTAAGAGGGCATTATGGATGAGTCAAAGTGGTTTTCGATAGACTTAACACAAGTGCTAGGTATTGCGCTGTCTGCGGTGGGGATTTATTTTGGTCTGATGCTGTTTACGCGGCTTATGGGGCTACGCAGCTTTGCTAAGATATCTAGCCATGACTTTGCGATGACCGTGGGCGTAGGTAGTATTTTGGCGTCCACCGTTTTGTCGAAGTCACCCTCTTTAATGCAAGGCTTAGTCGCGATGGCAATGCTGTTTGTTTTGCAAGCCTTGGTCTCTATGCTGCGCCGTAATGTTAAACCACTAAAAGATTTGATTGATAATGAGCCATTGGTACTGATGGCCCACGGGGAATACCACTGGGATAATATTAAAAGTGCCAATTTGGCCAAAAGCGATATTCAAGAAGTGCTGCGCAAAAATGGACTAAAATCTAAGTCAGAAGTATTTGCGGTGGTGATGGAAACCACCGGTGATATGAGCGTGATCAAACAAAATGATGTCGCCCCAGATCAAGACTTATTCGATGATATCAGAGACTGTGAGGTGCTTTTTACACCCTCGGGATCTCATAACTAAGGTATTAGTGATAATAGGTAGTTCAGTCACTGACAATGCCCTAATAATCTTTAAATATTATCCAAATCTCTACATATTATCCAAATAACAACCGGCATGTTTACGCGACTTGTTATGGTTACTTTTTTTAATGGCCCTTTAAAAACGATCTTTACTCATGAACTACTCTTTAAAGTCTCGCCTGAGCGCCCCTCTATTTGAGCCCTATGCTCGCTATTTGCATGCTGATTTATTGCACTCCATTAGATTGGGTGTGGCGGTGGTTTCCTCATTAATATTCAGTAAGGTCACACAACTCCCGCATTCAGAGTGGGCCACCATCACTGTGTTCGTCATCTTAGGGTTGCTGCAATATCAAGGTGCGATTTATACCAAAGCCAAAGAACGTATTCTCGGTACGTTGCTAGGTATTGTTGTGGGTTTAGGCCTGCTGTGGATTAATCACCACGTACAAGGGTATCTTGGCATCGCTTGGCTGTATTATGTGTTGGTCGGGCTCATTAGTGGGATCATCGGTTATTACTCTATCAAGCAGCTAGGCTACATTGGCCTTTTAACGGGGATCACCATGTGTATGGTTATCTCAAGCCATAACAGCATTGGCCCTGATGGGATTGCTCGAGCGTTTAACGTATTAATTGGCACCCTATTTGCGGTGGTGGCCACGTTAATTTTGCCGTTAAAGTCGACGTTAATGTGGCGCTTTTTATTGGCCAATAACCTAGAAGCCTGTGCGAATATGTATGATGGGGTAGAGGCGTATATCTCAGATCCAAGCTTAGATCAGCGTTTTGCAGAAGCGGATACCGAAGAAGATGAGATGGCCGATAAGGAGCTGAATAAACATCATCCCAGCTCTGCTGAAGTGGCCAATATAGATACCCAACATGTGCAGTTAGACTTGGGGGCCACGACAGTGACAGCCATTGATGGTGTTACCAATACTGCCTCGACCACTTACGTTAATAAAGACATGGTAGAGCAGTTTAAAGAGATTAATAAGCGGCTATTGCGAGTCAGAGCCCATATTGCGGCAACGGCCAAGGAGTCTGGCATAGACATCCAAGATTTGGATATGATTCAGCGTACCCATCGCAATATTATTGGTACCATTGACCTGCTATTGAGTGCCGCGCCTAAGCTTGCTCACAGTCCTATTGATGAGGAAAATCGGATTTTAGTTGATCATTATCACCGAGAATTAACCCAAGCTATGCGTCATATAGCCGCGGTATTAAGAAGCCCCAGTGATGAGGTGTTTCGGCCCATTACCCGCATTCAGGTTTCAGATTATCCGAGTGTGCAGACCCTACCTTTTGAATGGCAGGGCTATTTTTGGTTAACCCAAACCTTGCAAGGTCAATTGCAAAGCTTGAGTGATTTACTACAACATACTCAAGCCCAGTGGTATAAAGGATCGGGCCTACGCTATCAGCGCCAAGAGCAGCGCCGTATACATGCCCATGGGGGTGAGAGTGATTTGGATGTGTAAGGGGCAGTTGTTTGCATGGCCTTTTTAGGTGTGATGGTTGGGTATGATCAAGGGCATAAGGACTATAAGCGATGATGGGTTATTTTGAGGACAAACAGCGGCGTATAAATGAGTTTGTGGCACGGGCCAATGTGGTATTGGGCAATGACCCGCTGTGTTATACCGGTAACTTTATTAGTGGTCAGATACAGCGCCCTGATCTGTTATTCGTTAGCATTAATCCAGGCCACAGTAACCGAGAAGACTGGGGCGATATTGAGGCGCGCCGAGCCCAAGCTGTGGTTCAAGATTTTAAGGCGGTGCCTTGTAAGTATATAGCCGATGCGGCCCGAGGTAGCCGTTATGCCCAGCGTATTATTGATGTGATTTGCTTAGGTGAAAGTGATCGTTTAAATCACTGTGCTGAGACCAGCTTTGTGTCGTACTTTGCAGCGCCTAAAGAGTCCGTGTTACAAGCCCAACTGGCCGAGCTGCCAGAGGAGATGCAGAGAGAGCATCACGCATTAACTGAGCTTGATATCGACCGCATTGAGCCAAAGCACATCATTTGTATGGGCTGGCGCGCCTTTGATAGATTTTTGGCGCAGTATGGTGACGGTCAAGAAATCACCATTAAGCAATTACCGCTAATGGGTAAAATGGAATCTTACTACGCTTATACCGAGGTGGCGGGGATTCCGGTACATGGTTTGCGTCATTTATGTACTAAGCTTACGCTTGAAATGCGGGCTCAGCTTGAACAGACATTCTTACAGGTCTGGACTCAGATAGAATCCTCTCCAGATTATTCCTGCCGATAACCGATAAAACCCCTCATTACTTAAATAGTGAGGGGTTTTTTATTTAACCTACTAAATGGGGCTGTTTTCTGACGAATCTTGTCCTTAAGCCTTTAATTATCAAGAGTCTTGATTGCAAACTATTTTTTTTGTGAACTCAAAGTATTTGTTTCTATTTCGTAAATGTGTTTCAATCCCCGCCTAAAAATTAATTCCCAAGTAAGCAGAAGTCACATTATGTAAATTTAACAGTCACTTATATTTAGTTAGGAGTAACAAACTATGCAAGGAAGTGGTTCACCAAACTCTCATTACGATTCGAGTGCTGACAGCTCGCGCATGCAGCGATTCTTAAAAGGGGTAGAGTGGCTAGGTAATTTGTTGCCTCACCCTGTTATTTTATTTGTTTGGATGTCGGTATTGCTATTAGCGCTTTCCGCTATCCTGTCTTACTTTGGCGTATCTGTTATTGATCCAAGACCAGAAGGCACAGCCGGTCGTACTGAGGACGGTATGATCTATGTTGTCAACTTAGTTAATGGCGATGGGCTGGCACGTATTGTCGAAAACTTAGTGACCAACTTCACTGGATTTGTGCCACTAGGTACGGTACTGGTTGCCCTACTGGGTGTAGGTATTGCTGAATATTCAGGTATGATTTCAGCGGCCATGCGTGGTCTTGTGATGAATGCCCCGAAGAAGATGGTGACGTTTACCATCGTGTTCGCCGGTATTATGTCTAACACTGCATCCGAGCTTGGTTATGTGGTACTAATCCCGCTGGCTGCCATGATTTTCCACTCATTAGGCCGTCATCCACTAGCAGGTTTGGCAGCAGCTTTTGCTGGTGTATCAGGCGGCTATAGTGCCAACTTATTGCTAGGTACAGTTGACCCGCTACTATCAGGTATTACCCAAGAAGCGGCTCGTATCATTGACCCGACTTATACCGTTGGTGCAGAAGCAAACTGGTACTTCATGATTGCCAGTACATTCTTAATCAGTGCGATTGGCTATTTCGTTACCGAAAAAATTGTTGAGCCAAGCTTAGGTAAATATAATCCAGATGATGCCGGTGATGCCTCCTTTTTAGAGAGCGACATTGAACAAGTAAGTGCTGTTGAGAAAAAAGGTCTTATCTGGGCCGGTATCAGCATGTTGGTGTTCTGCTTGCTGTTAGCTTGGACGATCGTGCCTGCTGATGGTATTTTGCGTCATCCAGAGACAGGTCTTGTTGCCGGATCGCCTTTTCTAAACGGCATTGTGGTCTTCATTTTTGTGTTCTTCGCAATACCAGGTTACATCTACGGTAAAATCACTGGCAGCATCAAGAACAACCAAGATGTGGTTGATGCCATGAGCAATGCAATGAGCTCGCTGAGCATCTATATCGTTTTGGTATTCTTCGCGGCTCAGTTTACCGCCTTCTTTAAGTGGTCAAACCTAGGTTCAGTAATGGCGGTATCTGGTGCTACTTTACTAAATGATATTGGTCTAACCGGTCCCCTGTTATTGGTCGGCTTCATTCTGATTTGCGGTTTGGTTAACTTAATGCTAGGTTCAGCATCAGCACAGTGGGCGGTGACTGCGCCTATCTTCGTACCAATGTTAATGTTAACCGGCTATGCGCCTGAGATGATTCAAGCGGCATACCGTATTGGTGACTCAAGTACAAACATTATTACCCCAATGATGAGCTACTTTGGTCTGATTCTAGCGGTTGCGATGCGCTATAAAAAGAACACTGGTGTGGGTACACTGATGGCGATGATGTTGCCCTACTCAATGATGTTCTTGATTGGCTGGACAGCTCTATTCTGCGTTTGGGTATTCGTACTTGGTTTACCTGTTGGTCCTGGCGCAGAAACTTATTATCCTGCACGCTAAGCGCCAATAGCAAAAAAGTCGAGATTTTTTAAAAGACCTTCATGGATCCATGAAGGTCTTTTTTTATGTTTAATCTTATTTGATATATGTTTTGTGCCAAACGTGAGTCAGAAGTGAGCTTATGTAAAATGAGTAAAAGCAGCTATTGTTTACTTGATAGCTAGAGATGACTGTAGATACGCAAATGAAGGGTTGATTATGAAAAACAAGTCCTTACATTAACACTAAACATTATTTAATTTTGGTTTAGTATAATTTACTAATTATAGGCCATAAGTCTTTACTATATTTTTTTTCTACAAAACAAGAGGGTTATCATGGGCATCAATAACTCACAGATAGCAGATCAACCGCAAGCGACGGTTGGCAGTACGGACGATAATGCTAAAGTGGAAGTGAAGCCGCGACATCCTGAAAGCCGTTTACAGTCAGATTGGCTATTTTTATATGAGAAACTGCCGTCAAATCAGTGGTATTCCTCTGACTATGCGTACAAAACTTCCGGCTGGCTCAATGTGCACACCAACATTCGTAAGCGCCAGCGCATTTTGCGTCAGCTTAGCGAAGAGTATTTGATGGGGGCGCTAAATTGGGAGAATTACCGCTCGCAGATTCTGCAGCGTATTGGTATTCATGTGCTCAAATTACATCAGCATCATAGCGTAGAAGACCATGGGTTTTTCCCAGATTTTGTCAGCTCTTATCCGCAGCTAAAAGCTGGATTTGAGATTCTAGAAAAAGATCATGTGAAGCTCAATGCGTTACTCGATGAGCTACAAGGGCTTAATGATGAGCTTGCCAAAGCCAATATAGAAGATAAGGCGCTGGCTGATCGTCTGCATCAGAATCTCATCACCGGCACCGACTTTCTATCGCAGCATTTAACCGATGAGGAAGATTTAGTTATTCCTATCTTGGGGCTGCGCTGGGGGTAGTGATCTGCACAAAACTAAGCCCATTCAATCTTAGCATAAGGTCTATCTGATAAAATCAGTTGCCACAAAAAAGCCTGACGCTCAAATTGAGGGTCAGGCTTTTTACAAGGCACAGAGGTTTAAAACTTAAGGTTAATGGCTATGGTGTACGTTATAAAAACTCAACTTTAGCACCCTCTTCAATGGTGCCATATAAGCCTAAGGCATCCCAGTTGGTGAGACGGACACAGCCAGAAGAGTTTTGACGGCTGATTTTCTCAGGATTGGGCGAGCCATGAATACCGTAGCTGCGTTTATTAATACCAATCCACACTCGGCCAACAGGGTTGTTAGGTCCGGGTGGCAAGACCGTATTTGGGTTTTTAAAGTCTTTATTATAGCTTGGATCTTTGATGCGACTCAGCACCTTATAATCCCCATCCGGAGAGGGCTTATAGACGCTGCCCATAGTGGTGGGATAGCTTGCGACCAGCTCGTCTTTGTCATTATAAGCATAGAGTAGGTTTTTGGCTTTGACGGCCACCACTCGGTGCACCTCTTGCTCATTAGGCTGATACGGGTTGTACACCACAATGGTGTTGCCTGCTTCAAGTGGCGTGTCTGGGTTGAGTCGCCAAAGTAGACCTTGGCTCATATGAAACTTCTCTGCAACCGCTTCGGTGACAGTCGTAAACTGTTGACCTTTAGGGTTTTTGATTAAAGTTACATCCTCAGGGGTGAGGGTATAGTTAACCAACACCGGTTGAGACATAAGTGCTGGGTCTTCGGTGAGCTTGGCCCAAGTTTCAGGGTCTAATTGGCCGGTGGGCTTCATGGCCTGTTTTTCTTGAAATACTTTTAGTGCTTTAATCACATTCTCACCAAAGCGGCCATCGACGGCGCCCACTGAGTGATGATTGTAATTTAGCAAGGCTTGTATTTTCAGGATTAAGTTTTCATCTAAAATGGCATCTTCTGTCCACTGGGCAGCATTCACTTTCTGAGCTTTTTCAGGCAGATTATCCACGCTATAAGGCAGCTCCGCAAAGGCTTTGGCTAAGCGCAATTGAGAGGGCGTATCGCCAATGAATTGCTGACTGATATTCGGCTGCAACTGCTTGGCAGGCTCAGCTTCTGGCTCGGTCTTAGTGGCTATTTCCAACTCAGAGTCACTGCTACTGTTTGCAGATGCCGATTCAAAAAACTCAGTCACGGCCTCTATGCCTTGGTCTAGCTGAGCGTTACTCCCATCAGAAGAAGAGCAGCCGCTTAAGCTGAATAAGCCCAGCATGGTATAGCTGAGCAGCTTGATAGGAGACATCGCCTTGATGGGCGCATCAGCTGCCAAAGGCGTAGAGGAAATAAACCACATAGGTAGACTCTCTTTTTTTATTAAAGTTAAATCCAAGCCAATCTTGGTTATACCATGGTCACATTAGGTCGCCAATGGTTTAAGCTTATAAGAGGCCGCCTCTGAGTTGGACTCAGTGCTGCGTCTCTTGAATCCAGTTAATCTCACCTTCTATCTGTTTGCGCCGGACTTTAGTGTGCTTTTTTAAGCAGCTAGAGGTCAGTAAAGGATAGATACTGCCGCCTTTTTCGTTTCTGTTCTCGAAGTCACAAACCTTGTCTCTATAACTAATCCAAGCCAGCTGTACTTGCTTTAGTTGGTCTTTTTCTTCAGTATTAAGCAGACTTCTTAACGTTTTATAGGCGCTATTAAGCTTAGCATCCTCGTCTTTATAGTCCGCTTGAGCACACTGATTCATTGAGGCCTGATCATACTTGCCGTTACAGTACTCCTCTGAGGCCATAGCATGGGTGCTGGCCAGCAGCGTCACTAGCATTAATGGCGTAGCGGCTAATGCGCTGTGAGCGCTAAATGCCCGGTTAAATAAAGTCTGAAAAACCATGGTTGTGTCCTTAGTTAGGGGGTATGTCCTTATAAAATAGCTGCTGTCACAAGCTATTGAGTCACTTCAATTTGGGTCACATTCTGAAAACCACGCGGTAATTGACCGCCACGGTTGCCACGTTTGCTGGTGTAATTGGCCAAGTCCATCGGTTTTAGTGTCACATGGCGTTTGCCGGCGGTGATGGTTAAGCTGTCATGGCTGTTTAAAGCAATCACGGCCAATACTTCCTCGCCTGCCTTTAGGTTAATCAGCTTATTGCCTTTGCCACGCTGCTGCTCGGGCAGTTCATCGACCCCAAAGATAAGCAAATAGCCCGCTGACGTCACCACAGCGATTTGGTTTTGAGTTAACGCCTGTGCGTCATCTGGCGTCTCTGAGTCTGTTTTATCAATGGTTGCAACCGTTAACAGCTTAGCATCGGCATCAAAGTTAATGACATTTTTACCCGCTTTTTGATTGGTCTCAAGATTGCCTAGGGTATTAATAAAGCCATAGCCTTGTGAGCTGGCAAGGATGATGCGCTGATCATCAGCACCGGCCAACAGCTGCTCGAAGCTGGCACCGGCAGGCGGTTTTAACACGCTGGTGAGTGGGTCACCTTGACCTCGCGCCGAGGCTAGGGTATGCGCCTCTATACTATAGCTGCGACCGGTACTGTCCATGATATAAATCTTCTCATTGGATTTGCTGTGCACATGCGCTTGATAGCTGTCACCTGAGCGGTAGCTCATGCCTTTAGCGTCAACGTCGTGACCTTTGGCAGCACGAATCCAACCTGCTTTAGACAATACGGCGGTAATCGGCTCGCTTGGCACCAAGTCAGACTCTTTTAATGCGGTGGCCTCCTCACGCTCAACCACAGAGGACATACGATCGTTGCCATGCTCTTTCATATCCGCTTCAAGCTCTTCAATCATAAGCTGAGTTAAGCTCTCAGGATTATCTAATAGCTCTTGTAGCGTGGCACGCTCAGCCTCTAATGCGTCTTTTTCAGAGCGAAGTTCAATCTCCTCTAAGCGTGCTAATTGACGTAGACGAATGTCTAAAATGGCATTGGCTTGGATGTCACTGAGGTCATATTTGCCCATCAGCTCTTGTTTGGGGTCGTCTTCTTCACGAATGATGCGAATCACCTCATCGATATTAAGATAGGCGATAAGTAGACCGGCTAAAATGTGTAAGCGCTTGTCAATTTTATCCAATCTAAATTGTACCCGGCGAGTAACCACTTGGCGGCGGCTGATCAGCCACTCCTCTAGCACTTCTTTGAGGTTTTTGACCTGCGGTTTACCATTTAAGCCAATCATGTTCATATTGACCCGGTAGCTGCTCTCAAGGTCAGTACTGGCAAATAAATGGCTCATCACGCGCGCCACATCGACACGAGTAGAGCGCAGCTCAAGCACAATACGGCAAGCGTTTTCGTGGTCTGATTCGTCATGGATATCCACCACCCATGGCAGCTTCTTATCCATCATAAGCTTGGCAATTTGTTCTTGTACTTTATTGCCTGAGACTTGATACGGCAGGGCATCGATAATGACCAGATTTTTCTCTTGTTGATCGACATGATAAACCGCGCGCATCTTATAGCTACCGCGCCCTTTTTCATACATCGCCTGCAAGTCTTTTTTAGAGGTGATGATCTCAGCAGCAGTGGGCAGGTCGGGGGCAGGAATAGACTGGGTTAATTGCTTGACCGATAAATCTGGGTTTTTTAGCAGCCGAATGGCGGCACGCACCACTTCATTTAAGTTGTGCGGCGGGATATCCGTTGCCATACCCACAGCGATACCTGTGGTGCCATTTAATAAGATGTTGGGCAAGCGGGCAGGTAAGGTGACCGGCTCTTGCATCGAACCGTCGAAGTTGTCCTGCCAGTCGACTGTGCCTTGCCCCAGCTCAGCCAATAAGGTGTTGGCATAGGCTGACATTTTGGCCTCGGTATAACGCATCGCAGCAAAGGATTTTGGGTCATCTGGACTACCCCAGTTGCCTTGACCGCTGATCAGTGGATAGCGATAACTAAACGGCTGAGCCATCAATACCATGGCTTCATAACAGGCCGTGTCACCATGAGGATGGTATTTACCTAACACATCACCAACTGTACGTGCAGATTTTTTGGGTTTGGTCGTAGACTTAAGTCCAAGCTCGCTCATGGCGTAAATAATACGGCGTTGCACCGGCTTTAGACCATCAGCGATGTGTGGCAGCGCACGATCCATAATCACGTACATGGCGTAGTTAAGATAAGCTTGCTCGGTGAATTCAGCCACAGAGCGGGTATCCATCGCTTCGTTTGGAATTACAGACGCGGGAGTTGTAATATCAGACATAATAAAAGCTTCTGCCTTATTTCATATAAAAGTTTTTAAGAACAAAGGGGGTCATGGTTTCGATTATAGACATTAAACCTTTAAGTTTAAGGTTGCCTATGCGGTCAATTTTATTCATTGAGCACTTTACGATTGTTAAATTAATATTTTTAAATTAAATGTTGGTACGTAGCCTAGCAGCGTCTACAGGCGAATAACCTTGGCATAAAAAACAGATTATTAAGCCCTATAAAAAAGCTTATTTAATCATCTTTTAGGCGCTAACAGGTTAAAAAAGAGCAATCATGAATGATTAAAATTATAAAGTAAGCCTATCGTAAAGCATATTATCCCAATAAAAAAGGCACTTTAAGCACTAAACGTCAACTGATGACGTAAGCGTCTCTGTTATTATTTGTGAACAGTCAGTTCCTTATTTTGCAGCCATTAATGCACAATGTTGTTGTCATAAGCCAACTAAATAGTGTATTTTAGATTTAACAATCAGCGTTATAGTTATTTATCTGTTATTGAACAATAAATTTCGGCCTTATCTGCCTTATCTAGCACAACTTTTGGAGTTTTATAGATTATGGAAAATCAACAAAGTCATTTTCGTCGTAATGATAGACCTTGGCTAAAAACCTATGAAAAACTAGGTATGCAATACGACTTTGAAATGCCCGCCGCCAACACCTCTTTAATCGAGATTCTTGAGCACAGCTTCGTTGAGCATGAAGGCCGTACCGCTTTTGTATGCATGAATCAAGAGCTGTCTTATAATGATTTAGAGCGCTATAGTCGCCAAGTCGCCGCCTATCTGCAGTCACTTGGCCTACAAAAAGGCGATAAAGTCGCCGTGATGATGCCCAACATCTTACAAATGCCGTTAACGGTACTTGGTATTATACGTGCAGGCTATATTTTAGTTAACGTAAACCCTTTATATACCGCCCATGAGCTTGAGCACCAGTTATCTGACTCTGAGACCAAGGTCTTGTTCTTGTTAGAAAACTTTGCCAAGACTTATGAAGACATTGGCAAAAAGATGGTCGATCAGGTGGTGGTGACCTCAATGGGCGACTTGATGAGCCCTGTCAAAGGCTTTATCGTTAACTCTGTAGTACGCTACGTTAAAAAAATGGTGCCAGATTATAACATTCCTGGCAGTGTAAGCTTTAAAAAAGTGCTTAAAGTAGGCGCTGCCAAAAAATACAAACGCCCAACCAATATTGGCTTAGATGATGTGGCGGTATTACAGTACACCGGTGGGACCACAGGTGTGGCCAAAGGCGCTATGCTTAGCCATGGTAACTTAGTGGCCAACTTGCTACAGGCCGATACTTATATTGGTAATGCTTTTGATAAATTCATCGAAAGAAATGAGCAACCGGTTATTATGACCGCATTGCCGCTATATCATATCTTTTCATTCACCGTATGCGGCATGTATGGCTTATATAAAGGCTGCATTGGCTCATTGGTACCAAACCCCCGTGATGGTAAAAGCTTAATTAAAGCTTACAAAGACTATCCACCTGCTTTCTTCCCTGCGGTGAACACTTTATTTAACGGTTTGATTAACAGTGAGCACTTCCGTGTTCTTGACCATAGCAAGCTTGAGATGTCTATGGGCGGCGGTATGGCGGTGCTAAAAGACACGGCAGCTAAGTGGAAAGCGGGTACAGGTAACGTCATTGTGCAAGGTTACGGTCTGTCAGAAACCTCACCTGTGGCCTCAGCCAACCCACTGGGATTAGATGAGTTCCCAGGTAACATCGGTGTCCCATTTCCTGGAACGGATATGGCCATTATTGATGATGAAGGTAATGAAGTGGCTATCGGTGAGCGCGGCGAGATTTGTGTGCGTGGCCCACAGGTAATGAAAGGCTACTGGAAACGTGAAGATGCCACTGCTGAGGTTATGACTGAGGACGGTTATTTCCGTACCGGTGATATCGGGGTGATGGATGAAGACGGTTACTTTAAGATTGTTGATCGCAAAAAAGACATGATTATTGTATCAGGTTTCAACGTTTATCCTAACGAAGTTGAAGATGTGATGAGTGGCCATCCAAAAATCTTAGAGTGCGGTGTGATTGGTGTGCACAGTGATAAGAGTGGTGAAGAGCCCAAAATTTTCGTAGTACGTAGCGATGACAGTTTAACTGAGCAAGAGGTACTTGATTACGCCAAAGAAAACCTAACTGGCTATAAGCGTCCTCGCATTGTTGAGTTCGTTGATGAGTTGCCTAAATCGAACGTGGGTAAAATCTTACGTAAAGATTTGCGTGAAATGGAAGCGGCGAAAAGTAAAGCTTAATATTAACTATACACGCTGTGTCAATCTCATGCTTTAAGTTTGATTGGTTAACGAGTACAATTAAAAAGTTCACAAGGAAGGGATACGAGCATTAATCGTATCCTTTTTTTGTCTAAAAAATCAGTAAAAAATAGCCTTATTGCCCGTACGATAGGCAGTACAGGCCTAAAATACAGAGGTCGCTTGAATACCACGGTAATCCGTAAGACACAAACGTTTATTTTAGTAAAATTATTTAAACGACATCACCAAACAACAGTGTCTAAAAAGTTAATTTGCTAAAATCTTGATCATAACTTTACTCTCTAAAACCAACTAAAATTTATATAAAATTAACCAACCCTTCATATTACAGGTAATGCCATGACAGCAGCTTCAAACTCTACCCAGAACACTCAGCTAAGTGATCTTCACGGAACCTATCCTACTTATCCTGATATCCCCAGTGACCGTCCTTGGTTTGAATCTTATGAGCGCTATGGCATTACTTCACAAATCGAACGCCCCGCCGATGACACCTCTTTATTAGAAGTATTTGAACGTAACTTCGCCCGTTTTGGTAATCGCGATGCTTATATCTGTATGGGTGGCTCGATCACGTATCGTGAGCTGGATACCAAAAGCCGTCAGATAGCCGCTTATCTGCAGTCACTGGGTCTAAAGGTGGGCGATAAAGTGGCAGCAATGATGCCCAACGTATTGCAGTATCCTGTGGTAGCTTTAGGCGTATTGCGTGCAGGTATGATCTTGGTCAATGTGAACCCACTGTATACCAGTCATGAGCTTGAACATCAAATCAATGACAGTGGTGCTAAAGCGATTTTTATCGTAGAAAACTTTGCCAAGACCTTTGAAGATGTAACAGACAAAGGCAGTGTAGAGCATGTGGTGATCTGTAGTATGGGTGACATGTTGGGGCTGGTAAAAGGCTTTGTGGTCAACACGGTCGTTCGCCATATCAAAAAAATGGTACCCAGTTATTCATTGCCCGGTAGTGTGTCTTATAAACACGCCTTAGAGTCGGTTTCCGCTCATGAATATCAGCGTCCTACGTTAGACTTAAGTCATGTGGCTTTGCTGCAATATACGGGTGGCACCACAGGGGTAGCCAAAGGCGCTATGCTAACGCACGGTAATTTAATTGCCAATATGCTACAGATCAATGCAGTAATGGACGCCGCTTTTGGCGACTCAAATGGCACTGAAGTTATCCTCACAGCGCTGCCTTTATATCACGTGTTCTCTTTTATGGTGTGCGGTATGTATACCATGTATAAAGGCTATACCGGCCTACTTATTCCAAATCCACGCGACTTAGATGGCCTGATTAAAGAGATTGATAAGTATAAGCCGGCCTTTATCCCCTCTGTCAATACTTTATTCAATGGCTTGGTGCATCATGAGAAGTTCAAAGATTTGGATTTTTCAAACCTAAAAGCCTCCATTGGCGGTGGCATGTCTGTTCTACCCAGCGTCGCAAAAGCTTGGCATGAAGCCACTGGTCTGCCTATCGTAGAAGGTTATGGCTTGTCTGAGACCTCGCCTGTGGTCAGTTTTAACCCCATGAACATCTCTGAATTCACCGCCAAAATTGGGGTGCCTGCCCCCGATACCGATATTATCTTAATCGATGATAACGGTCAGGTCATGCCGATTGGTGAGCGCGGCGAGATTTGTGTGAAGGGCCCACAAGTGATGGTTGGCTATCAAAATCGTCCTGAAGAAACTAAAGAGGCTTTCACCGAAAATGGCTACTTCAAAACAGGTGATATCGGTATCTTAGATGAAAAAGGCTTTATCAAAATCGTTGATCGTAAAAAAGACATGATTTTGGTGTCAGGTTTTAACGTATATCCTAATGAGATTGAGGAGGCCATGGCGCAGCATCCTGCTGTATTGGAAGTAGGTGCCATTGGTATTCCTAATGATGAGCGCGGTGAGGATCCCAAAATCTTCGTGGTCAAGAAAAAAGGTGCCAGTGTCACCGAAAAAGAGCTGCTAGACTTCGGTAGAAAGCAGTTAACTGGTTATAAGCGCCCGCGTCATGTGCAGTTTGTGGATGAGCTACCAAAGTCAAACGTGGGCAAAATCCTGCGTAAAGAGCTGCGTAAGATCGAAGGCTTAGAATAATCAGATTGGCAGGTTGTTTACATATGCTGCTTATAAATAGCCAGATAACTGCTAAAATAAGCACTTATGACGGACAGCTCTGCCGTCCGATAACTCTTGCTTAAGACCCTGCATTGGCCTTGCTATTGCAGGGTCATCAAGTTACGATGAAGGCGAAATTGAAGGTTTTTTTCGATTGTGGCCTGATTTTTATACCCAATTTTTACTATAAATGATAAATAAAGGATACCCCGTAGCAATGCGTATAGATAACCGCGAGCTTGACCAACTGCGCACAGTGACTTTTGAGCGTAATTACACCAAACATGCTGAAGGCTCTGTACTGGTCTGCTTTGGTGACACCAAAGTTTTGTGCACCGCCAGTGTGGAGGCCGGTGTGCCACGTTGGTTAAAAGGAAAGGGCCAAGGCTGGGTCACCGCAGAATACGGCATGCTACCTCGAGCCACCAATACCCGCAACCAACGTGAAGCGGCGCGTGGTAAGCAATCTGGCCGCACCCAAGAGATTCAACGTCTTATTGGGCGTAGCCTACGAGCTATGGTGGATTTAACCAAGCTTGGCGAGAATACCATCTATCTAGATTGTGATGTGCTGCAAGCCGACGGTGGCACCCGTACCGCTAGTATTACTGGGGCAGCCATCGCCCTTATTGATGCGCTAGAGGTGCTGCAGCAAAAGAAAAAACTCAAAGCCGATCCGCTAATTGGCTTAGTGGCAGCGGTCTCTGTCGGTGTCAAAAACGGTGAGGTATTACTGGATTTGAACTATGAAGAAGACTCCAGCTGTGATACTGACTTGAACGTGGTAATGACCCAAAAGGGTGAGTTTATCGAAATCCAAGGCACAGCTGAAGAGAAGCCATTTACCCGTGCAGAAGCCGACAAAATGCTGGCCATGGCCGAAAAAGGCATTGCCGACTTGGTAAAACTACAACAAACTGCGCTGGGCTGGTAAGCCTGTTATAAACTGCTAACTTTTATGGGTTAATTATGCTACAAGTGACTGAAAATGGCGCTAATATTACGCTATCGGGTAAAGCCCAAGGCGGTACAGATGGGCTGTTTTGGTTTGGGGTGGCATTATTAATCGGCGCTGTGGGTGTGGCTATGGCAATGAGCTTGCTGCCTGAGCGCCTGGCCATTGGAGCCCTAGCCGTTTTGATTGTGGGAAGCTTTTTGTTTAATAAGATGCGTCATAAGCAAAAAATCGATAATAGCCACATTTGCTCTGGTATCTTAAAGGTGTATTCAGGCGGCTTCGTACACAATCTGCTGGGTAAGACCCAACAAGTGGCGGTGCAACCCGATAATAGTATTAGTGTTACAGGTACTCAGCTGATCATCTGTGATGATAAAGGCAGTGTGCGTTATCAGATTTCAGGCTTCGACAGTCAAAAAGAGGCTGAAGTGATGCAGGCCATATTGCAAGGCCAAAGCCTTGGTAAGCGCAATGCCAATATTAAGATGCAATCTTCTTGAGTTTAGGGCGTTAACTGGTTTATATTTTAAGCGGTATGTTAAGGCAGTGACATGGCTGCCTTATTTGAAATTAGCTTATTTGTTAAGGAGGGTCACATGGATGTGTCCACTTTGAACATGAATAACCGTTGTGCCTTTAAGACTTTATCCCATCAGCGTTATCATCTTAAGTCCAAGCCTTGGGTGCGCTCAGCTTTGTGGCTGACACTGCTGGCAAGCCCTATGCTACATGCCGATGACTTGGCAGATTTAATCCGCACAAAAAACCAAAGCTATGCGCAAGCCCCTGCCGTACGAGCCCCATTAAGCACCGCCTATTTAAATACCACGCATCCAAGCTTCTATCAAAATTACGCCGCAGCGCCTAATATTGATAGCGATTATATAGAAACCCTATACCGCGCTGAACAAGTGGCGGCACCTGCCAGCAAGCAAGTATTGCAAGTGGCACGACAGATGGCGCTTGATAATAAGGAGATTATTAAAGGCTCGTGCTGGGACTATCTAAATGCGGCCTTTAATCGAGCCGGCGTGGCACGTGAAACGGTGTTTAAGGGAGCGTATCAGGTTGGCCCCTTTATCGATACCAATCAGATTCAGCCGGGCGATTGGCTGTATTATATCAATCACAGCTATAATGATGTCGAGCACAGCGGCTTATTCGTAGGCTGGCTCAACCGTGCTAACAATCAAGCACTGATATTAAGTTATGCCGGAGAGCGGCGCAATGAGCCGGCCCGCTATAAAGTGTATGATGTGTCGCATACTTATAATGTGATTCGTCCTAGCTTATGACACTTAAGCTAAGCGCTCACCGAGTCGTATAATTACGCCAAAAAAAATAAACCCAGAGGGTGACACTCTGGGTTTATGTTTTATTTTAAGATTTTAAAAGGGTTTGACGATAACCAGCACCACCACAGCGATCAACACAAACACAGGGATTTCGTTAAACCAGCGCCAGAACACATGGGTTTTGTACTGAGGATTGTCGATAAGCTTTTTTCGGTAAGCCCCGCACATGCCATGATAGCCTGACAACAGCACCACCAGTAGTAGCTTCACATGCAGCCAACCTTGGGCTTTATACACCTCCCACCCCAAGCTAAGCATCCATAGACCAAATACCCAGGTGGCCATCATAGATGGGGTCATGATACCGCGATATAGCTTACGCTCCATAATGGCAAAGCGCTCTTGACTCACCTTATCTTCACTCATCGCATGGTATACAAACAGCCGTGGCAAATAGAAAATAGCCGCAAACCAGCAGACCATAGAGATGACGTGCGCCGCTTTTATCCAATTAAAATACTCAGGCATAATCACATTACTCAGTTAAGGGTTGATACCCCTATTATAGCTGACTTTGATGACCACTTAGCGCATCAATCACAGTAAGCTTCGGCTTAGGTGCTTCAGGGATAAGTCCAAGCATCTGCATCATTCTATCATCATTAGATTGACTGGCATTGCCGGTGGTGAGCAGTTTATCGCCATAAAAAAACGAGTTAGCCCCTGCCATGAAGGCTAGAGCCTGCTCGGCATCAGACAGACTCTCACGTCCTGCCGATAGCCGTACATAACTGCTGGGACAACAAATACGAGTCACCGCGATGGTGCGAATCCACTCTAGCACCGGCAGCTGGCCTTCACTAAGCACCTTATCGCCAAGAGGCGTGCCTTGAATGGGCACCAATAAGTTGACTGGAATAGACTCTGGGGGTAGCGGCATACTGGCCAGCTCAAGCACCCAATCAATACGGTCTTCACGGCTTTCACCCATGCCCACAATACTGCCACTACAGACATTGATACCTGACTTGCGTACGTGGTCGATGGTTTGCAAGCGCTCATCATAGCTGCGTGTACTCACCACCTCATCATAATAGCGCCGAGAGGTATCTAGGTTATGGTTGTAATAATCAAGTCCAGCTTCAGCCAGTTGCTCTGACTGCTCAGCGGTGAGCATACCTAACGTCATGCAAGTCTCAAGTCCTAAAGCCTTAACCTCTTTAATCAGCTCAGCAACATAAGGCATATCTTTGGCACTCGGATGCTTCCATGCTGCACCCATGCAAAAGCGTGAAGAGCCCGAAGCCTTAGCTCGCTTAGCGGCGGCGATGACTTTATCAATCTCAAGACGTTTTTCGGCCTGTAGCCCCGTAGTATCTCGGTGGTGGCCAGATTGAGAGCAATAGCCACAGTCCTCAGGACAGTTGCCGGTCTTAATCGACAACAGGGTACTGATTTGTACGGCATTGGCAGTGAAGTGCTGACGGTGCACACCTTGAGCTTTTAGCAGCAGATCCATAAACGGCATATCAAAAAGATTGGCGATATATTCGCGGCTAATAGCAGCCGTAGAGGGGGCATGGTCATGTAGGCTCGGGCTTTGAGCCGGCTCATTTTTTAAGCAAACGCTGGTGCCTGGTTCTTTTAAGGTGGCCAAAAAGCTCATAAAACATTCCTTTGTTAACTGGGGTAGGGTCAAATATAAAAAATTAGCCTAATTGTAACATTTTATTAGCAAGATAAAAAAATACAAAACGCTTAACCGTTTAAGCGTCGATAGCACCCATAAAAAACGCCCAAGCTTATGACAAGAAGCTTAGGCGGTTTAAGATAGGAGGGGTTATTGACGGCAGTAACTATCTAAAAACTAAAAAGTTATCTATTTAGAAGGCATTTTAGAGTCTAGCCATCTAAGCTTTAGACCCCTTTAGTTATTTAGACAGTTTATGTTTTGCCATACCGATAAGCTGTGAGGCAACACCTTGCGCTTTTTCGGCCAAAGGACGCGCCTTTTCTAATAAAGGTTTTACCTCTGCAGGAATCTCTGGCACGATGTGTTTGGCCAATTGGTTAAACCACATAAGTAGGCTGTAATCACCTTCCATAACCAATTCTTTGTCTTGAATGGCGGTCATAAATGCTGCCACATTGCCACCTGTTAATAGTTTTACGCCAGTCATTGAGTCTTTAAAATCAATACGTAAGCTTGGGTTATTGGCGCTACCTGAATACTGGTTAAAACTGCCATTATCAAAAACATAATAGCGAGCCACGCCGTCCGCTTTACTGCCAAGCTCAATGCTTACTTTGCGGTCATTTAGGATTTTAGCAATGTTAGGATCATCACTTTTGGCCAGCATAGCCAGACGATAGCCAACAGCGGCCAGTAGGGCATCTAAAGGATTGGCTTTGATATTTAGGATAGGAAGAGTAAACATAATAAGGTCCAAAATTTTCCAGTGAGTGAAAGCTAACAACACATTAAGGATTGGGCAAGCCATTAAGCAATAGATAAGCTAAGCTGTAAGTTGATCAAATAATCGCTCGATCAAACACTCAATCAAATGATAAGTTAAGCGAATAACATACAGGCATTTTAGAACATATCCTTGTGATTTAGTATTGCCAATTGTGAGCTTTTTTGCAAAGCTAAGTAACACCTTATAGCGACTGTGCCCCGTGCTCTACGCTGACAGCCGCTACAATAACTAAGCCCCATCAAACGGTGGGGCTTAAATAGATAGGGTTATGATTACTAAATATTTGATTAATAAGTTTTAATTACGAAAACGTGGTTTGTAGTTATTATAAATAGGTGTGTGTTCAATATATTTGTCTTGAGCGATACCAGATTTAGCAAGTGTGGCCACGGGACGACCACGGCGGTCCAATGTCTCTACCCCAGTTTTTTGCGCCATAGTAACGCTTTGTTTTTTGTAACGATAAGCAAGGAAGCTTGCCATCAAAACAATGCTGAGAATAAAAGCGCTTAAGTAACCATAACCACTGCTCATAGATGTGACAGTCACCACGATAGATTGCAGCACTTCAATGACCAGCCAGTAGCCCATGCCTGCGGCCATATAGCCCATTAAGTAGCGGCGGCCTGATAATAAAGTAGCTAATACGCCTATAGTCAAAAGCATATAGCCTAAAGAAGACCAGGATAAAGTGCCATAAAGCCCAGGTTGACTGGTTGCCATAATGGTAAGAGTTGCCATGTTTATTTGCCTCATGAACGGTCAACAGATACAACACGAAAGCGGTGTGTTGTGAGTCGAATGTTGCGATTGGTTGATAGTTATTATGCCCATGTTTTATTAAAATACAAAGAATATCTATAGAACTTACGACAATGACTGTCGTTTAATTTTGCTAAAAATTTGACAGCATCGCTAAGCCTAGAGCATATCTAAGGTGCATAAAATCGGCTAAAAAAATATTTTTTGTAAAAACTTGGAGCCCAAAAGTGCCGCTGTGGATTTTTGACAGAAACAAAGCGGTAACCTTATTTTGATAAAAAAAGCAAATAAAAAAACCAGACGCTAGCGCCACAATAAAGTAGGTAGGGTCCGGTTTTTTTAAGGTATAGATTTTTGGTATATGATGCCGGTTATTTATCACACATGACGATAACCATAACTATAATCATGACTATAATATAGACTTATAACAAGTCTTGAGCGGCGTAACCGAGCACGTAGAGCACACCCTCAAGTCCAGTGGCATTGATGGCCGCATCGGCGCGGGCGCGTACGATGGGCTTGGCATGATACGCCACCCCTAAGTCGGCAATGGCCATCATAGGTAAGTCATTGGCACCATCACCGACACAGATAACCTGAGATAAAGGCAACTGCATGCGCTTGGCGACCTGCTCTACGATCAGCGCTTTGCGCTCGCCATTGACGATGGGCAGCTGTACATTGCCAGTCACTGCACCATCTTCGATATCCAGCTCATTGGCATACACCTCATCGATACCCAGTTCCTGGGCAATACGCTGCGCAAAATAAGTAAAGCCACCGGAGACAAGCACCGTGTAATAGCCCAAGGATTTTAAGGTGGCAAGCAAAGTGCGGGCACCAGCAGATAAGGTAAGCTGCTGCTGAATGTCATCTAAAGCATGGGTCGATAAGCCCTCAAGTAGCGCTACACGCTCAGTAAATGAGGTGTCAAAATCAATCTCACCGCGCATGGCCGATTCAGTAATTTCGCTGACTTGATCACCAATATTGGCGTGTTTGGCCAGCTCAACAATGACCTCTTGCTCAATTAAGGTTGAGTCCATATCAAATACGGCCACTCGGTGCGGGCGTAGCATCTTGGCTAGTGACACAATATGACAGTCAATGGCCGCATCTCCGCCTAAGTCACTGGTGATGGGTAAGGTATTGATAAACTGACGCAGATGGGCGGTGATACCCTCATCAAGTAGACGGGCTGCAGCAGATTTTTTGCCGGGCTGCATGATGGTGGTGTCACTCGGCATTAAGATATAGCGGTAAGTGAGTACTGAGGTTAAGCGGTCACTGCCTGAGTGGTCTTGTAGCTCATCGGTACTGCGCACCACTTTAATAATTTGCCACAAAGGGTTTTGCTGCGCCCACTCAGCGATGTGGGCTTCAAAGTCGCTTTTTTTATCCAGCTCACTGCCGCCTGATGAGCGTAAGGCCTGCTTTTGTACCACCACAGATAATGCAAAAACTGGCAAGTCCTCCAGCTGCTCGATAAGGCTGAGTGAGATTTTGCCTTGGTCATTGGCGCCTTGTTCAAAATCTACGTCATCAAAACGCAAATTGCTTGGCAGCAAGTCGTTAGCTTTTTGTAAGGCAGTAATCCATGCTTTTAGATGGGCGGTCATGCCTGAGCCGAAGCGGGCAAAGTTAGCCGTGGCATTTAGGGGGGTCGCGGCTGCCTCTGAAGTTGCTGAATTTGGGTGATTTTGATGATTAGTTGTAGTATTTTTTGTCATGGCGAGCTAAGCCCCTTGTAAGCGTAAGCAAGATTAGGAATAATAGAGCGTGCTCAAAAATGGGGCACCCCCTACCTATTAACAAAAGTTTAGCATAACATGACCTATTTAGCGCCACGGCAAGGCTTGTTTGCCATAATTATTCTCATCAGCTTCTTGATTCATACCACATTGATGCTTATTAGCACCGACCAACAGCTTGATGAGCTGAAAATGCAAACAGGACAACGAATGCTAGTGCAACTTATTGACGAAGTTAAACTGCCTTTACTGAGTAAAGACAAGGTTAGCTTGAGTGTCTTAACTGGTCGATACACCAGTGAAAATAACGTTGCCAGCTTAACAGTAAAAGACATCGATGATGAGGTAATATTACAAACCGGTCAGGCCCAACTTCTAGAGGGTGAGACCATCAGTCGCAAAGTGATTATGAGCGACACTGTCATTGGTAAAGTGGAAATGACGTTGCGTGATACCAGTTATGGGGAGATTATTGCGTCACAGTGGATCTTTATCTTAGGATCACTCATTACCCATCTGCTGATTTGGTTATTGTATGGCTATATCGCACGTCCTACGCGCGAGCAGTTGGCTGCGCTCAGTCGCGACGTACAAGACTATCTAATCACCCAAAAATCTCAGAGCGGGCGCAGCAGTCGCAATCAAAGCGCAGCTTTAGGTGATGAAGCGCCAAAAGATGGCTTAAGCATTCATCAGGCGCTAAATAACTACATTCAGTCTAAGCAAGAAGATGGTGCTGAGGGCAGTGTGGCGGATAATGCAAATAATTTGTCACAAGCGGATAATTCATCAGCTTCAGGACAAGACATTTTAGCCAAAATAGATGATAATGCAGCAGCCGATGCTGAGGGTGACAGTTTGCAGGCGGGCATGCCAAGCAAAATAGAGAACAGCGCTGACAATAAAAAGGCCTTGGTGGCCAATAGAGCTTTTGAAGTGGCCAGTGTTCAAATTCGCTTTTATGACCCCAATAAGCTATTAACGACCTTAGCTTATGAAAAGTCAGAGCCTTATTTTGCCCTATGTACCCAGCTGCTGCACCGCACCATTGATGAGATGCTAAAGCAGCCTATTTTGTTTGGTATTGAGCTGCACAATAAGCCGGTATTTAATGAACATGGCGCAGTGGTAGAGTTTGTAGGCAGTACCAGTCATAGCCGTCCTGCTTTAGCAGCGATGATGTTGGCCAAAGCTTACGTCATGCTGAATCAAGTCACTTATATTAAGCATCGTGAACTACAGCGCTTTGCATCTGAGGTGATGGTTGGGGTGAGTGATGAGGCGACCGCAGATAAGCTTGAGCAGCTACTGTACAATAAAGCCAAAGCCAGTGATATTTTTGCGTTATTACCGGTCGAAGGTATCAAGCAGCTACGCGGTTATATCCAATTAGATAACCTAAAAAACCCAACCACAGTATATGAGCGAGACTGCGCGTCACTGCAAGGAGTGAGCGATTCTATGATGCAGCGCTTGATTGAAGTGCGTAATGCAGTATTGCTCTCTGCGCTAAATTAAATGTGCTATTACCTATTAACTAAATAGCCTAACTTAATTAAACTAGCGTTTTTACAATAACCGGTATAGGTTAATTAATAACAGGCTAATATGAGCCTGATAACTGTCCGCGAATTGGGACGGCTGAGTGTTAATTAACTGATATCCGACCAATCAAACCCAATCGGTCAAATCAGACCATTAAGATAAGAGGATAAAGACATGAGTGATAATGATCTTGATGATTTCGATGATGATAATTTCGAAGATGACGATGATGCCAAAAAGGTAGATGAGGCCGAAGCCGAAGCTGCGCGATTAACCAGCCTAGAAAAACGCCGTCTTATCGATAATATGCTAGAAGAAAAGCGTCTAGAACGTGAACTAAAAGATGGCTTCGATGACGATTTCGATGACTTCGATGATGATTTAGATGACGATGATTTCGACGACGACTTGGATGATGAGTAATGGCTGCGGTTAGCCTGTGCTAGCCGCATTTGTTACCCCCTGCAAGGTAATTACTTAGGTCGACATGTTAACTCAGTCGCTTCAAGTAAATCACTTCATGCAAGTCATAGTGTCGCAGGTAGATTGTTATTGCTGTCTCAATAGCGGCTCATTCAAAAGCGATTACCCCTCATCCTCACCACCGTTTCTAGTTAGCATCTCTCAATGATTTCTTTTAGTCTATGCTAAGTGATGGCTTAGCGGACTCATCAGTGCTTGCTGCTGTTTATATGAGGATATATGGCTTGATAAGCAGCGGCAGCCAATACTGAGCTTAGTCTAGATAGCATATCAAGCTGTTTAGCGGTAAGATTACCTAAAACATAGCCCAAATACTAATATGGCAAACGCCAAGTTAACCCAAATTTATCACCCAACTGATCACCCAATTTGTCACCCAATAAAGAGACCCCTATGACCTTAGATGAGCTACAAGACTTCTTAGATTCTGATGCCAACAAACATGGCCTTGATAGCGTGGCTACCCACGGATTTTTGACCGCTACCATCGTCGGTAAGCCATTACCAAACTGGTTGTCGCTATTATTTGAAGGCCAAGATGCCCAAGTTGATGCTGCAGTGAAAGCGGCAGTAAAAGAGTGGCGTGCTGAGCTTCTAGAAGATTTACAAAGCGAAGAGGGCATTGCCTTACCGCTTGATATTGATGAAGATTCTGGTGAGATGGATTTTTCACCCGACTCAGAGCTTACCGCTTGGTCCATCGGCTTCGTTGATGCTATGTATGGCGATGAGAATGTGGACTGGTTTAGCGATGAAGACAGCTCTGAAGATGTGGCCATGCTGACTTTACCGATGATGGTATTTAGTGGTATCGATACTGTGGACGGTGAAGAGGATGAGGATTTGGCCGCTATCCGCCGTGATGACGATGCTTTGGCCCAAATGGCTAATAGTATTGAAGGCAATCTAAGCGAGCTGTTTTTGTTATTTAACACTGACGAGTAAGTGATGAGCGTGCTACTGTCCAATCTTGAACACCTGCCAGGCTACACCATCACTGAGCGATTAGATGTGGTGTATGGCAGTACCGTGCGCTCAAAGCATGTGGGTAAGGATATCTTTGCCAGCCTAAAAAATATCGTGGGTGGCGAATTGACCGCTTATACCGAGCTATTAGAAGAGTCGCGGCAAGAGGCGATAGATCGCATGTTGGCGAAGGCCGAGGCGCTAGGGGCTGATGCGGTGGTGGGACTGCGTTTTTCGACCTCAAGTATTGCTCAAGGTGCCTCTGAGCTTTTTGTCTATGGCACTGCTGTTAGAGCGGTTGCCAATCCGGCGCCAGCGAGCGTTGCTGAGCCAAGCAGTGCACCTCAAAGCGCGCCGCCTGCTGAGCCTATAGCCGTACCACCATTACCGCCTATAGACCATACGCCGTATGACTAGAGCGCTTAAGTTGAGTCAATCAGGCTGTCTTACTCAAGACCTAAGCTAGGGGGCGGCGCTCATGGATACTGTTTTTGACTTTTTTATCGATAATATAGTTTTTATTGGGCTGTTTTTTATTGGATGGGTGTTTGGTCGTTATAACGAAAATGATCATCTTAAGCGTCTAGATAGCACCGAAAAAGAGCTGGGGCACATCATTGTCTCAACTGAACGCTTTTATCAGCCGATCATTGCCGATGCCACGCAGCCAGTGTTGGTGATGGGCAGTGTGGTGATTGCTCAAGATTACTTTAAGATGATAGTCGCTCGGGTGCTTAATGTGTTTGGTAAAAACCTCACCACCTATGAGACGCTACTTGATAGGGCTCGGCGTGAGGCGGTAATTCGCATGAAGCTTGAGGCGCAGTTTTTGGGCTACAATCAAGTCTATGGTCTGCGCTTGGAGGTCACCAGTATCAATATTAGCGGAAGTATGGTGGAAGCCATTGCTTATGGCACGGCGGTTTATACTGTGGGCAATCCAAAAATCCCGCCGCCATTACCCTTATAGCTGTTTTATCGTCTAGCTGTAGCAATCCCCTCATTTTAGGGAGGGCAGGAAGTCAAGACGTGCTGAGCTAAATTGGCTTAACCTCTAACAAAATCCTGCTATCTGCGTTAAAATCATACCCATTAACGTCTTTGTATCTGCCTTTATTTTATAAATTTCTCATCAACAATAAGACACTTTTATTATGAGCAATCAAAATCTTACTGCCTCTATTCAATCGGCCCTAAAACAACTTGAAAACGCCTATGATCCCGGTGAAGTTGAACAGGGTATGTATCAGCGCTGGGAAGAAAGTGGTTATTTTCAGCCCAAATATAACAGCGATGAGTCGTTTTCTATTGCCCTGCCACCACCTAACGTGACTGGCAGCTTGCACATGGGTCATGGTTTTAACAATGCCATTATGGACTCGCTCACCCGTTATCATCGTATGCTGGGCGACAATACATTGTGGCAGCCGGGCACAGACCATGCCGGTATTGCCACACAGATGGTGGTAGAGCGCCGTTTAAATGCAGAAGGTATTAAGCGTACTGATTTAACTCGTGAAGATTTTATCAATAAGGTTTGGGAGTGGAAAGAAGAGTCGGGCGGTAACATTACCCGTCAGATTCGCCGTTTGGGCTCATCCGTGGATTGGTCGCGTGAACGCTTTACCATGGACGAGGGCTTATCAAACGCGGTAAAAGAAGTATTCGTACGCTTGCATGATGAAGGTCTAATTTACCGCGGTAAGCGTCTGGTGAACTGGGATCCTAAGTTTCAAACCGCACTGTCAGACTTAGAAGTAGAAAACCATGACGAAAAAGGCTCACTGTGGCATTTTCGCTACTATTTCACTGACAAATCTATCAAAACCCAAGACGGCAAAGATTATGTTGTGGTAGCAACCACCCGTCCTGAAACCTTGCTTGGTGATACCGCAGTAGCCGTGAACCCAAAAGATGAGCGCTATACCCACTTGGTCGGCCAGACCATTACCTTGCCGATTACCGGCCGCGTAGTGCCTATCGTGGCTGATGACTATGTTGAAAGCGACTTTGGTACCGGTGTGGTAAAAATTACCCCAGCGCATGATTTTAATGACTATGAGCTTGGCCGTCGTCATAATACACCGCTTATCAATATCTTTGATGCACACGCCCATATACTGCCTGAGATGGAGATTTATCCAGATCTGCAGACCCGTGAGCCTAAGCTTGAAAAAACCCCTGAAGCTTATGCCGGTGTTGAGCGCTTTGACGCCCGTAAGCAGTTGGTTGAGCAGGCTCAGGCTGAGGGCTGGCTGGATCAAATCGAGGACTATCAGCTTAAAGCGCCTCGCGGTGATCGCAGTGGGGTTATCGTTGAGCCTTGGTTAACCGATCAGTGGTATGTGGCAGTAGAGCAATTGGCGAAGCCGTCGATTGAAGCGGTGGAAGATGGCCGTATTGAATTTGTGCCTGCACAGTACAAAAACATGTACATGGCATGGATGAACAACATTGAGGACTGGTGTATCAGCCGTCAATTGTGGTGGGGTCATCGCATCCCAGCCTGGTATGACAACGACGACAACATTTATGTGGCACGTGATGAGGCCGAAGTACGCAGCAAATACAATCTTGATGACAGCGTTGAGCTGCGCCAAGATGAAGACGTGCTAGACACGTGGTTCAGCTCAGGTCTATGGACCTTTAGCACCCTAGGTTGGGGCGATGAATCACAAGACCAAAAAGCGCTACAGACTTTTCACCCTACCAGCGTATTGGTAACCGGCTTTGATATTATCTTCTTCTGGGTGGCGCGTATGATTATGCTCACCATGCACTTTATGAAGAATGAAGATGGCACGCCGCAAGTACCATTTAAGACGGTCTACGTGCACGGTTTGGTGCGTGATGGTCAGGGCCAGAAGATGTCAAAATCTAAAGGTAATGTGCTTGACCCCATCGATCTGATTGATGGTATTGATCTGGAATCTTTGGTAGCAAAACGCACCAGCAACATGATGAACCCCAAAGATACGGCCAAGATTGAAAAACAAACCCGCAAAGAGTTTCCAGAGGGTATTCCAGCCTTTGGTACTGATGCGCTGCGATTTACCTTTACCTCGCTTGCCAGCACCGGCCGTGACATTAACTTTGATTTAAAACGTGTCGAAGGGTATCGCAACTTCTGTAACAAAATCTGGAACGCCAGCCGCTTTGTACTGATGAACTGTGTTGACAAAGAGGGCAATGCGCTGGCCATCGATAAGGCGCCCAATACCCAAGTGTGGGAACTACCTGAGCAGTGGATTATCAGCCGTCTAAATTCGACCATTGCCAATATCAAGCAGCACTTTGAGCAGTATCGCTTAGATATGGTCAGCCATGATATTTATGAATTTATCTGGAATGAGTACTGTGACTGGTATGTGGAGCTTGCTAAAGCCAGCTTAAATGATGACACGGTATCGAATGAGCGTAAGGCGCAGATTCGTTATGTGCTGCTACATGTATTAGAGACGGCGATGCGCTTTGCTCACCCTGTCATGCCGTATTTGACAGAACAGATTTGGCAGACCATTGCACCGCTATTAGAGCGCAGAGATACTGACAGCATTATGATTGCCCAGTTCCCTGAGGTCAATGAGTCGCAAATCAACGCTCAAGTTGAAGCCGATATGACCTGGTTACAAGAGCTTATCGCTGGCGTACGCAATATCCGTGGTGAGATGAAGCTGGGTAACGCAGTACGTCTGCCGGTACTGCTTGAGAACATTACAGCGGAGCAAACTGAGCGCCTACATCGTATTGAAAACCAGTTTAAAGCGCTGGCCAAAGTTGAGAGCCTAACCATCCTAAATGACGGTGATGAAGTGCCATTATCCTCCTCTAGTATGGTCGGCAAGCTGCGGGTGATGGTACCGATGAAAGGTCTTATTGACCCAACAGCTGAGCTAGGTCGTCTGTCAAAAGCACAAGAAAAACTGCAAAAGCAGGCGGATGGCATCGCACGTAAGTTGGGTAATGAAGGCTTTGTTAGTAAAGCCCCTGCTGAAGTGGTTGCTGCAGAAAAAGCCAAGCTTGAGGAACTTGAAGGTCAGTTAAAAGTGATGAGCGAACAGATGGCTCAGCTTAAAGCGCTATAATCGCTAATGTCATTGGACAGCTAGCTTGACTGTTTTTATTTTGTATTTACCTTATTATGGCGGCTTCAATTTTATATTGGAGCCGCCATTTTTTTAGTTAAGTTTACGGCTAAACGGGGTATTTATACCCAATCAACAGTTATCGATTAAACATAAAAAACCTACAATGACACCTAAGTTGGTAAACGATTGGCACAGCAAAGTAAGCTACCATAGTAAGTTGCTAACATAGTAAATTGCTAATAGTTACTGTTTACCTACCTTCTCCTTATCAAGGATTGAATCAGAGGAACGATTATGAGTCATCGTATGAAGATTTCAGCTGCTACCATCATCAGTAGCGCCCTATTTTTATCAAGCTGTGCCAGCACTGGTATGGCGCCCAATTCAACTAGCAATGCCTACCAGTTGCCTCAAGGCATATCTGAGGGCTATTGGGCCATGACCTCAGCGATAAATGGCGAGGCATCAGTCGTCAGCTTCAACAATGGCATGAGCCAGAATTACCGCTTTAAGTGCTATGCTGACGGTACTTATCAGCAAATAGGCATGGAGCAATATAAGCTGGTACCGACTGCTAACGCCGTTGGACTACAGTATCAAAATCAGCCTGTTTTTTCTTATATCAAGGCCACTAAGTTTGCGCCAAAACAATCGCTGATGTTGAATCAGACCTTTAATGAGCCTGAGCTACAGCGTGCTTACCCAAATGGCCAAAATTACTCTTATGTTTATAAGAGCCGTTTAGAGCCTGTTTGCTCACTATAAATTAAGGAGCGGCTATGCTAACTTTAATTAACAAGACCACACGGGCATTGGCCATTATACTAACCAGCTCGATATTTTTGAGTGCGTGCACAGTCACTGGGTTGGTGGGCGGCACTACCGGACATTAAACACAGATTAATGGTGACTTTACAAGCAATTGATAACAGGCTGCTGATGAAAATCAGTGGCCTTTTTTGTAGACACAGTATTTCATCAAAAACCGAGTATTTGGCTTAACCATGAGTGCCGAATTAAGATAAAATAGCCGATTTCTGTCGAAATTCGAAATTATCTATCCTTAACAGCCATAATAAAGTCACCGTTTGGGTGGCTTTATTTTTTTGATTGCACATGCGAGAGGTACCCAGTGTTTAATAAAAGAAACCTAGTAATGATGTTTTGCCAAATGGGTTTTGGCTTCTCGTTTTATGGGGTAATGATTGTCCTTACTCCGTTTTTCTTAGAAAAATTACAGTACAGTGAAGCTGATACCTTGATGGTTATCGGTGCCTTTGGTGCTGTGGGCACTTTGTTTTCTATTGCTGGCGGCGTTATTGGTGATAAGTTTTTGGGGGCGTACCGCTCCTTGGTGGTGGGCTATGTCGCCTTTACCTTGGGTTATGTGCTGCTTATGATTAGTGCCGTAGGGGTCAATGTGCCGCTAAGTTTAATGGGGATTGCTTTGGCCAGCTATGGCCGCGGGCTGATGTCACCCAATTATCCGACCTTATTTCAGACCACTTTTGCCTCACAAGCTGACTTTGAAAAAGTATATCCAATTAACTATTCGGTGAATAATTTAGGGGCTTTTTTGGGTCAGTATGTGTTTCCGTTTTTGACGTTGATTATTGGCTATAAAGGTAACTTTATGCTCTCAGCCATTATGGCGGGGCTGGGTGTGTTATCTCTATTATTGATACGCAAACCCTTGGTCACCCATGCCGATGAGATTGATAAAACACCGGTTTCTGTACAAAGCTGGCTAAAGTTTTTTGGGCTTAGTGCATTAATGATTGCCGTTGTATTTTATATGTTTAGTGACATGTATATAGGGCAATACATTGTTTATGCCATCAGTGCTGCAGCGATAGGTTATTTTGTGGTATTGATGCTCAAAGCTGCCCGATCAACGGCGCTGCGTATGGGAACTATCTTGATCATGGTGCTATTGAGTATCGCCTTTTTTGTGTACTACGGGCAGATGATGACCTCAATGAATATCGTGGCGATTAACACCATGCGTGGTGATTTATTTGGCATAATTCCAATTCAGCCAGAAGGCTCGTTGGTTATGAACCCCCTATGGTGTGCAGTGGCAGGTCCTGTGATTGCTTTTATTACCAATCGTTTAGAGAAGCGTGATATCTTCTTAAGCACACCGGTCAAAGTGGGTGTGGCCTTTATTCTAACGACCATAGCTTTTGCTATCTTAACCGTCTCTTTATTGCACATTGGCCCTGATACCATTTTAAGACCAGAGATATTTTTACTGGTACATTTCTTCCAAGCCTTTGCTGAGGTGGTGGTAGGCAGTCTGGTGGTGGCATATATTTTATCAGTTGCGCCCAAGGCCATTGCCAGTTTTTCAGTGAGCCTATTTATGGTGGCTATGGCAGTGAGCGGCATTATTGGAGCGGTGTTTTCAACTTCAATTGCTTTAGATAAAGGGACTAAGCTGACCCAAGCAATAGCGGTAGAGAGTTACGGTGGGTTCTTTATGACGCTTACAATCTTTGCGGTTGTGCTCACTGTGGTGGCTTTTTTATCGGCGATACTGATCAAAAAGATGCTTAAAGCGGCCGATGACTGGGATCAGCAGCAGTCACAACATGGCCAACATTAGCCTATTTACCTAACTTACTTCTAAGACGTCAAAACTATGATAATAAAACTATGATAATAAAGCTGTTACTGTTATTACTTCTGCCAGCTTTATGGTTATTGTGGCGGCGTCATAAGTTGCTAGATAGGGCAGCCATTTATGCCAGTCTTGTTATGCTAGGTTATCTTTTGGCGCTGCTATTGACTCTGACTTTGCATTTTGAGCCCATAAAACATTGGCCTTGGTTTGGTTATTTAATCATGGTATTGCTGCTGTTACCCTTTAGCAGTTATCTGTTAATTATCTACACGACCTTGAGTCTAAAGATGCCCAATCCTGTTCTTAAGCGAGCAGGGGCATTGGGACTGGGCATCTCAGCGCTGCTACTACTGTGCGTAAAAGGCCTACTTAGCTGGGGCTAAAGCGCTGATATCAGTAGTTTTTGCCATACGCTTGGTGTTGCTATACAATTGGCCATTTTTTAGTGCATATACGATGTGCCGGATTCAATCAGGTGGCCCCTTCATGGACAAAGATCACGCAGTCAACCCCTCTTCCTCAGCCAGCAACCCCTTATTCTTAGGGTTTATGCTGTTGTCCTTCTTCTTCGGTGCCGGTAATTTAATTTTTCCGCCTATGTTGGGGATGAATGCTGGGCTTAACTTTACGCCTGCGGTCATCGGTTTTATCGTTACTGCCATTGCACTACCAATGCTCAGCCTCATTGCCATTGCCAAGTCTAGTGGAGGGTTGTTGGGTTTGGGGCGCCGAGTGCATCCGGTATTTGCTTATGTTTTTGCCATCTTAATTTATCTGTCTATTGGTGCGATGTACGGTATTCCGCGCGCTGCTAACGTGGGTTATGAGATGGGCTTTCGCCACTTTATAAACTTGCCCGAGGGCATAAGTCTGATTACTTATGTGGTGGTGTTTTTTAGCGTTTGTTATTTATGCGCCCTTAAATCAGGTCGCTTGGTGGATATCATTGGTAAGGTATTGACGCCGGTACTGCTCGGGGTGATTGCACTGCTTTGCGGTCTGGCTTTTATGCATCTGACGCCAAGCGTGCATACGCCCTCAGAGCAATTTAACAGCAATCCTTTGTCAGCGGGCATTATCGAGGGCTATTTTACGTTGGATGCGCTGGCAGGCCTGGCCTTTGGTACGGTATTGGCCAATGCCATTATGGGCTCGACTAAGGCGGCGGGTCAGGCACCTTTGGCGCCCCAGCAGTTGGTTAAAGTGATGATTCAGTCCTCATTGGTGGCGGGTCTATTTTTGGGTCTGATTTACTTTGGCCTGGCTTGGATTGGCCGTGGTATGTATCGTCCTGAGGGCTATGAAAATGGAGCGGTGCTACTATCGAGTGCTGCTACGCAACTGATGGGCAATGCTGGGAACGTGGCCTTTGGTATGATTGTTATTTTGGCCTGTTTAACCACCTGTATTGGCTTAATTAATGCCTGTTCAAGCTTTGCCAATCAAGTCTATCCTAAGATTGGTTATGGCGTTTATGTGCTCATCTTCACTGTGCTGGGTGCTTTGTTCTCAAATCTGGGACTAGACAGCATCTTGGCCATAGCGGTGCCCATTATGGTATTTTTATACCCCATTAGTATTGCCTTAGTTCTGTTGTCTTTGATACATCCTATGATTGCCAAGCATCCTTTGACCTATGTGTTCGGTGTAGGAACAGCCACCTTGTTCGCCTTTAATGACATGCTGAGCAATTTGGTGAGCAGTCCACTGCCTTGGCACAGCTTAATTGAGAAGCTGCCTATGGCTGAGCTGGGCTTAGGCTGGATAGTACCGACCATTTTAATGGCACTGCTGGGTTTCGTTATCAAACGATCTGATCAGGCAATATAGCCCAAAGTAGTGTATTAACAGCGGGCTTAGCGTTGAGGTATTCTGACAAAATTTGACATTTCGCCTATTGTTTGCACCCGCTGTGTCCTGCTAGCATACTTCCTTTATAATATATCTATAAATAAAATGATAAAGGAATAATGATGCAAGTATTAAACATGGAAACCGTTAAGCAGCAGCTGACTATGCCCATGGCAATTGAGGCCATTGAACAGCTACTCATCCGTCAGACTGAGCACCCAAATTGGGTCAAGACGCCCGAGCGCTTGGTCATTCCCACCAATAAAGATTCAGACACGCATCAGCAAGGCTCGCACTTGTCCATGCCCTCTGTCGTATTCGATGGCGAGCAGGAGTATGCTGTGGTCAAATTGGTCACTATTTGCCCAGACAATCCGCAGCGCCAGAAGCCAACTACTGTGGCTACCATTACCGTATCAGATACTACGACAGGGGATACCTTGGCATTTATGGATGGCATCTATGTCACTCAAGTTCGTACGGCGGCTTTGTCTGGGGTTGCCACTAAGTACTTGGCCAATCCTGAGAGCCAAACTGTGGCTGTCATTGGCACCGGCGGCATGGCCTATGAGCAGCTTAATGCGGTGTTAACCGTATGTCCTAACATTCGCCAAGTGAACTTATGGAACCGCAGTGGTGATAAAGCCCAGCAGTTTAAAGCACAGTTTATTGCTGATTACCCGCAGTGGGCCCAGCAAGGTATCAGCGTTAAGGTATGTGAGTCTATTGAAGCGGCTGTGGCAGAGGCGGATGTGATTAATTTGGCCACACGGGCCACCCAAGGGCTGTTTGAAATCGAGCAGATTAAACCCAATGCCCATATTAATGCGGTCGGTGCTTATCAGCCGCATATGAAAGAGGTGAGTGATTCGGTAATTGCCGCTTGTGACTATGTGGTAATCGATGATCTAGAGGGCGGTAAGCATGAAGCGGGTGACCTAATTCAGGCCGATGACAATGCTGACTGCGATTGGGGCTGGGATGAGCTAAGTGGCCAGCTAATGGACTTGGTCAATGGTAAATTACAGCTAAGCGATGAGCAGGCGAAGAGCAAGCTCAGCTTATTTAAATCTGTGGGGGCTGCAAGTTTTGATGCAGCTGTGGCACTCAAGATTGCCCAATTGGCGAAGCGTGATGGGCTTGGACAGGCTGTAGCGCTATAAGTTTATATGACTGAGCAAACTAAGTATCGACATACCGGACGCATAAACCCCTCGAAGTATGCCCACATGCGCTGGCTATATCTCATCTTGGGGTTTGTGTTTTTTGCACTCGGCGTGATAGGGGCGGTGTTGCCCGTTATGCCCACGGCTCCTTTTATTTTACTCGCAGCAGGGTGCTGGGCTCGCGGATCTAAGCGTTTTTATTTGTGGCTTATTAATCACAAACACATGGGTAAGTACATTCGAGACTGGGAGGAGCGCCGAGCAGTGCCACGCCGAGCAAAATGGCTGGCGTGTATTATGATGAGCTTCTCAAGCAGCATGCTGCTGTTGACAGTACCTGAGGCCAAAGCTTGGGTGGCATGGACGGTGGCCTTGGTTTGCTTTTGTGTCGGCGTCTATCTATGGCGGTTGCCTGACGCCTGATAGACTGCTATGTCTATGTATGTCTATCTATCTATGCACAATGGGCTATAGGCTGTTGCTACAGACCATTTATCCGCTCATTGTCCACCCAAGCGGCTTGATGGGACGGTGCAGCGCTTCGGCTCAAGCACAGTCAAGCTTTATTTTACCGGCTTTTCTAGTCTGACTACCAACACATCACAAGAGACATTGGGCAAAATAGCATCTACCGTCGCGCCGTTAATCCAAGCGGAGATACCATGGCGCTCATGGCGACCGATAATGACTAAATCCACGTCGTTTTTATGACAATAGTTAATAATACCCTCGCTATTTGAAATAGCGGTGGTGACTTCCTGACTCTTGCAGTCTAGACCGTTTCGCTTGAGAAACTCGATCAAATCACCTCTTGCGTTTTTGCAGCGCTCATCATCTATCTCATCATAAAGACTGGCAGCAGGGACCATTTCATATCCAAAGCCTACCATCGTATCTTTAATAATATGTAGTACTGACAGCTGTGCATCTTGTTGACGTGAGTGAATGTATTTGGCTTTTTGGGCAACAACGTCGGCATCAGAGCGTAAGTCAGTAACGAGCAAAATATGTTTATAGCTCATGGCAACACCTATATCAAACAGAGTGAAAGATACATTAACGGGCATGCTTAGCTGCGCAGTTAATGGCAATGATAGTGGCATATTGTTAGAGGCTGATTGCATGATATATGCCTTACTGTTTAATACTATCATAAGCTTATTTTAATAGATATGCAGCCTCATTTTTGGGTAAACATAAGTAATTTTGTGACATGAATAGCGCCCCATACTCACCACTAACAGTGATTAACGGCATATTTTTTAGTAACTTTTTCTGTTTTTTTAAGTTATTTTAAAATAAAGCTTGCTAAAGGGGAGTTGTCACCCTATACTAGGCTCCTGCTTGAGAGAAGCCCACAACAAATCATTACCTCGTAGTATTAGCATTAATCCTCCGTTTTAAGATTTACCGTAGTTGCTCAGAGCGTTACCGACCAAATTGGTCATTATGTTTTAAAATTAGGATTATATATATGTCAGATACTATCAAAGGTACAGTAAAGTGGTTTAACGAAGCTAAAGGTTTTGGCTTTATCGCTCCAGAAACTGGTCCAGACGTTTTTGCTCATTACAGCGAAATCGCAAGCTCAGGTTTCAAAACCTTAGCTGAAGGCCAAGAAGTTGAGTTCACCGTAACTCAAGGTGCTAAAGGCCCACAAGCCCACGGTATCACAGCTATCTAATTAGCGATGATGATTTAAAGTGGTGATCATTAAATAATCATTACTTTAGATGAATCAAAAAAAACGAGCCTTTGGCTCGTTTTTTTGTGTCCGTTATTTAATTGCCACTTTAAGTAAAAAAAATTTGTGCCTAAAATGCCCGCTAAATCGCATTAATACACAAACTGAGGGCTCAGACTGTTATTATATGCACTATAATTATCAGTCTGTTATTCACAGCGGTAATCTTCTTTGAATTTATAGCGTCTTGATAAAGTGCCTGTATGTCTATTAACCTAAAAACCGTCATAAATCCAAAAGCCATCTTGCTTAGAGGTGTGCTTTTTTTATTGGCATTGGTTATATTCGTACTTGCCATAAAAACCTTATACACCATCACCCACAGCATTAGCCTCTCCGAGATTTTTTTAGCCATTGAACAAATCCCCAATTTAGATATCTTTTGGGCATTATTGGTGGTTGCCTTTGGCTATTTGGTGCTTACTCTATATGACACCATCGCCTTTAAACACATGAATATCGCTCTACCGTTTAAAAAGGTGGCGTTTACCTCGTTTACGGCTTATGCGATCGGTCACACCATAGGGCTGGCCATTTTGTCCGCCTCTGGTGTCCGTTTTAGGATGTATGGGGTCAATAAGATACGCCCTGAAAATATCGCCAATGTGGTGTGGTTGGTATCCATGGCTTTTACCTTTGGTATTACTACCTTGGTATCTTTGTCCTTGGCATTTAACCCAGAAGCCACGGTCACTATGATGAATCAGCTCGACTTGCAGTTGGCAGAAGTCTCTATTGATATCCCTGAGTTTTTGCGCAATGCGTCGGTGATTCGTAGTTTGGGCTTGGGCCTACTTGCCATAGTAGCTGGTCTAATAGCTTGGTCGGGCAGACAAGGCCGCCATATTCAGGTAAAAGGTTGGCGCTTTGATTTACCGCCTGCGACGATGATGATTAAGCAGATTATCATCTCTATTGTGGACTTAGCCAGTGTGGCTTTTGTGCTGTATTTATTATTGCCGCATGATGCTGGTGTTGGCTATTTCACCGTGTTTTCAGCTTTTATCCAGTCGATGATTTTGGCAATCTTAAGTCATGTGCCTGGTGGACTTGGTGTTTTTGAATTGACCATGATGGCCTCCTTGCCCACAGTCGATAAGACCTATCTACTGGCTGTATTGCTGGTGTTTAGACTGCTGTATTACCTTCTGCCATTTTTCTTAGCAGTGCTGTTCTTTATTGGCCATGAAGTTTGGCTACGCTGGTTACGCCAAGATTAAGGTGTCTAAAATGAGCGGTTAAAAAAGGCGGAGATAATTGCTATCTCCGCCTTTTTTTGGGATAAGTTATCTGCCCTTAGCAGATGGCCGTATTACTCTTGTAGGGTGCTTGTGGTGTGGTTACCTTCGCCCGCTGTTTGTTTGACTGGAATGGCGGGACTAAACTGCTCTGAGGTGGGCGTAACCCCTTTGGCAGCATGGTCTTCTTTTAACGAGGCGGCAACTTCAGGAGGCATATAGTTCTCATCGTGCTTGGCCAATACTTCGCTGGCAACGAACACCTTGCCCTGCATCTCTCCTGTGGCAACAACGCCGGAGTTTTCTGCAAATAAATCCGGTAAGATGCCCTGATAGCTGACAGGCACGGTCGCATTAAAGTCAGTGATCTCAAACTGTACTTTCAAGTCATCGTTAGGGTCACGACGCACACTGTCTTTCACCACCATACCGCCTGCACGAATGCGTTTATTCTGAGGTGCGTCCCCAGCAGCAATAGCAGTCGGGTCAAAGTAATAGTCAGTCTGCTGCCCAATGGCGTAGATGACCAATAGCACGGCAATAATAGCGCCTGCTAAAGTAGCCGCGACCCATATCAGTTTTTTACGACGTACAGCATTCATAAGATTGCCTTTTATTTAATACGCTCAAATCATTGAGTGTTGTTGCAAAAGTTGGGTTCTGTTTTTGAGCCATTATAAAAACATGCACCAAAAAACAGGCCTAATTTAGTCAGATAGAGTATTGCTTACGGGCGGCGCTGAGCTTGCTTGCGCTGCTGTTGACGGGTATGCTGGATTTTTAGATCTTTGACCAGTTGGCGACGTTGGTGCACACTATATAAGACAAAGCCCAGTACCACAATTAAGGTAAGACCCCAAGTGCTCCAGACATACATACCATGCTTACCCATGGCCAAAAACTCTTGAAAGCTATAAAAATACGGCTGCATAAGTCGCTCCTTTATTTGGCGTCACGCACATATTCTTTGACCCAAGCCTTATTTTGATCGCGGCGTAGGATAAGGGTGTTGGTGCGATAAATGGCTAAGGCGGCCACCAACAGGTAGCTACCAATAATCATCAATAGTAAAGGCGCCAACATATCTAATGACATCTTTGGTGCTTCAGTGAGGGTAATGGTAGAGCCTTGGTGTAGGGTGTTCCACCAGTTTACTGAGTACTTGATAATGGGTAGGTTAACTGCACCCACAATCGATAAAATAGCAGCAGCTTTACCGCGGTTTGGTGAATGCTCAAAGGCGGCAAATAGCGCCATCACACCTGCGTATAAAAACGCTAAAATCAGCATCGAGGTCAGGCGAGCATCCCATACCCAAAAAGTACCCCAGGTCGGCTTGGCCCAAATTGATCCTGTTATTAAACTTAAAACACACAGCATAAATCCGATGGGGGCGATTGCTTGAGCCACTAGGTTGGCGGTCTTAATACGCCACACCAAAAATATCACGCCCAGTACCGCAAGCGCAAAATAAATAGATAAGGCGATACCGGCAGCAGGCACATGGATAAAAATAATGCGATAGCTGTTGCCTTGTAGATAATCAGGTGGCGCAAAGGCCAGCCCCCAAACACTGCCGACTACCAACATAATAGTGGCCAATGCCGCCAGCCACTTTACCCAAGGCGTGAAGATACGAAAGAATTCACGGGTACCAACAGTGGCCAAAAAGCCCTGCCATAGGCGTGAAAAAAAGCCCGGGTTTTGAGGTGATAAATTAGCGTTTGGCATAATAAAACGACCTTGTAAGCCACAGTGTGAGCAAGGAAGTGTGGGCAAACAGTCCCACACACGAGTCAGTGAGGCGCTCGGTAAGTTAAGCCATGGATTCCTGATATAAAGGGGCTCGCCTGCCGTAGTGCCTACTACAATGAATACTTTATCTAATGTTTAACTATTATAGCAAATATTGGCCTCAGTTAAGCCATGCCATCTTCAGAGTCATAGCAATCACCCAAGGTGTAATGAGGATCGATAAGATACTACCGGCTGCCAATAAGGCCAATATGGGCAGACCATTGAGGCCTGTCGCGTACAAGTCAACCGCTCCTGTGGCAAATATCAGCACCGGCAACTGCATCGGCAAGGCAATTAAAGGCACCAAAACTGCGCCATTTTTTAAAGATAAGGTCAGGCTGCTGGCGATGGCCGATAGCATAAGCAGCATAGGGCTACCCACGACAATAGAGGCCAAAAGTGCGCCCGCTTCTCCCCAAGATAATCCAAATAACAGTATCGCCAGTAGACTTAAAAGTGCCACAAAGCCGCTGCTAAATATCCAGTGAATGCTAAGACGAATAAGCACCCAAAGCGGTAATGAGGTCTTAGAGACAATCAGCTGTGCTAAGGTACCATTGTCCATTGCCGGCTTAAACAAATCATCTACGCCCATCACCAACGACAGCAGAGCCGCTATCCATACAGCCGGCACGCCTAGTCGGTGCAGTAATTGTGGCTCGCTGCCGACTGCCAGTGGAAATAAGGTGATAATCACCAAAAACAACACCAAAGGATACAGCCATTGAACGGCACCTTGCTGCTTGACCTGCCATTCACGGCGCCATAGTCGAGCAGTGCTGATACCGACAGAAGTTGCTTGGTTTGGGTTTAATGGATCGTGGCTCATAGTGTTCCCTGATTATTAGGGTCATAGTGATCGTCATCATAAGCATATGACGCAAAATTGTCATCACTGTCTAAATCATCACTGCCTGAATAAGAGGGCAGGTAACCAGATAAATCCAGCTGCTTATTGGCGACCTCTACCGGCTGGTGACTGGTCATTAATACCGCGCCGCCTGCGTTCACAAAACTGTTTAATTGCTGCTGCAACCGTGCCACCATGGCCACATCCAATGCCGTAAACGGCTCATCTAATAGCCACAAAGGCGTGTGCTGTGGCGTCATCAGGTACAAACGCGCCAAGGTAACACGGCGGGTTTGACCCGCTGAGAGCTGATTGCTGCCCATGTTCTCAAACCCTGACAGTCCGACCCAGTCCAGTGCTGCTTCAATTTGAGCATTGCTTGGCTCAATACCATACAGGTTCAATAAAAAACTAAGGTTTTGCTTAACGGTGAGGCTTGGATGGATACCCAATTGATGTGAAACATAGACAGGCGCTATCGGTAAGCTGTTTTGGCCTTGATACAGCACCTTGCCTTCAAGCAGCGGTAATAGTCCGGCCAATTGCATCAATAGCGTGGTTTTGCCGGTACCGTTGGCGCCAATAAGATGGCAAATATCGCCATTATACAGCTGCAGCATCACCCCTTCACACAGTGGAAAGTCGCCACGCTGTACGGTAAGGTCTTGTAAGACCAACACCGGCGTAGAGGGGCTATCAGAGGCATTTATGTGAGCTGAATGTGTCGAGGTTGTGGGGTGCATGGTGGCCTGATGTATAAAAAGGTGGACAGACAACTAAGCTTACGCATTAGTGTGAGTTTAGGGTATCCCTTGTGATTTATGCCGCGTAATGGACCTTATACTGCATTTGCCGCCATATTTTTGACGACACAAGCGGTCCAAGTTACAAATAAACTTGCCTCCATGTGCGTTTTTAGCGCAGTGTGAGGTGATTGTGCTTTAATATAGGGATATTAACTGTAAAGCTGTTGGCATTTATGTCCGTGTTTGTGGCGCTCAGGCTATTGCAATCGGAGCGCCTAGCCGTCATATAGCTTTAATAGGCCATCGCCTGATACAGATTATAGTGCATAGTATATCAAACCTCGACCCACAACTAACGTATTGTCCCTATTATGAGCTCACAAAAAAAGCCATCTTTTTGGCAACGATTAAAATATTTAATAACGGCAAAGTCCGATATCATAAAAAGTGAGGCCGAGACGTTGACCACAGCGCACCGTTTCTCTGAGTCTTCGGCCACGCCGCCATTGAGTCAGACACGTGAGCCAACACAGATGTCTAATACTGAGCATCAGGAGCTTACGTCAGCTTTTGAGCTCGACCAGCAAGCCTCACCTGAGCGGCTAACAGCAGATGCGATGCAAGCACAGCCACCTAAACGCGAGCGATACGATTATCAAAAAAGTCGCACACAGCAGCCTGGCACCAGTGATGCGCATAAGATGACCCCCAGTGGCTACGAAAGCACCAGTTATTTTTCTGATGAGGACAGTATCGATGCCGCAGCAGTGGATGAAGCGCCTGCCAAATTTATCAGCTTATCTAATCTAGATAATGCCGATAACATGAAAATGCGCACCGCTTCTTTTCAGTATTCGCAAAACCCCATTACCGATAGTATTTTGGATTTTTTGGAAGCCAGCGATTTAAACTACTATTATCATGATCCGGTCGAAAGCAGTGAGGTTAACGACTCAAGTGAAGAGACGGCAGATACTCCCTCCGGCAACCAGACCCAAAAATACCAAGGCAGCATTACTAAACGAAACGTGCACCATATTTCTATGGCAATGCGCTACTATAATGACACCACGGGTGACTATGATGTTGATGCTGATCAGAGCAGTGAGGGGCAAAGACGACCTGGCACAGGCAGCACACCTGATGCCAATGAAGTAGAGTGGGGCTGTGTGATACGAGTCCATGAGCACACCCAACTGGTGGCCATGTACGGTGTGTTGCCATTTAGCTTACCTGAAACCCACTTAGAAGCAGGCCTGGCACTGGCCACTCAGCTGAACTACGATATGATGCTCGGCTGCGTAGAGATTGATATTCGAGATGGCGAGATCCGCTTTAAAAACTCGTTAGATTTAGAGCCGATTATCAATGCCAGCGGTGGTATCGTACCACCTACTGTCATCAGTTACTTGCTCAAAGGGGTGATGGCAATGACGGCTTCTTTTTCTCCCTTATTTAGTGACTTATTGGCCAGTAATCCTGAAGACTTTGAGTTATCCACCATATTACAAGAGCTGCACAAGGCGCAGATGGATAAAACCTTCTTTTTGCCTACCCGAGTGACGCAGTAGCTTAGATATTATGATTATACGGTTATGTTAAAAATTGCTTTTTCACCCATTTACTTATATGACGTGCCCGAAAAACACCGTTTCCCGATGCAAAAATATCGGCTGATACCTGAGCGTTTACTTGCAGAAGGCACACTGACTCAGGACAACTTTTTTGCACCGGACAAGGTCAGCGAGGCAGAGATTCTAACCACGCATACTCCTGAGTATTGGGATAAATTAAAAACCCAAACCTTACCACGCAAAGAAGCCCGTGCCATCGGCTTTGAGATGACACCTCAGTTGGTTGAGCGGGGGCGTTATATTGCCCATGCCACTTATGAGTGTGCCTTGTACGCCAAGCAGTACGGGGTGTCTCTTAATGTCGCAGGTGGTACACACCACGCCTTTGCCGATCATGGTGAGGGGTTTTGTGTGTTCAATGATGTGTGTATTGCCAGTAATTTGCTGCTCTCGCGAGGGCAGGCAAGCAAAATCTTGATTGTGGATTTAGATGTGCACCAAGGCAATGGCAATGCCAGTATTATGGCCAATGAGCCTCGGGTATTTGTGTTTAGTATGCACGGTGAAAAAAACTACCCATTTCGTAAGCCGCCCTCAGATTTAGACATAGATTTGCCTAATGATACCGATGACGCCACTTATCTGACTCTGTTAAAAGACACCTTGCCTAAGTTAATTGCAGAGCATGAGCCTGATTTAATTTTTTATCAATCAGCGGTCGATGTGCTGGCCAGTGATAAGCTGGGTAAACTGGCCCTAAGTTTAGAGGGCTGCAAAGCACGTGATGAGTTTGTGCTAACTCAGGCCAAAGCGCATCATATCCCAATAGCCATTGTCATGGGCGGCGGATATTCAGAAGAGGTGGAACAGGTGGTAGAGGCCCACTGCAACACTTTTAGATTGGCCAAACAGATATTTTTTGCCGACTAGAGTGCAGATTGGCCTCGCTCTTGCAATGACAATTACCCCAGTAGAGTAGCAGCGAGTCGTATCACCGTCCGTGTCCCTCAGGTGATCCGTAAGCTTACGTGAGGTAATAGCAGGGCATTTTTTATTAAGAAAAACTCGGTTTCTCCACCGTCACCTTATCATTGACTGGTAACAGCACGATAAAGCGGGTACGACCATTATAGGTATCGGTGCGGATGCGACCATTATGTGCCTCTACAATTTGTGCCACCAAGGACAGACCTAGTCCTGACCCTTTCTTTTGCTGCTGTAGACGCACAAAGGGACTAAATATTTCCTCACGCTTATCAACTGGAATGCCCTTACCTTGGTCTATCACCGCCAATACCACATAGTTGGGCTGGGCAATGGGCTCAGCTTTTGGCCGGCGTAAGCGTTTGGCAAAGCTCATGTCATTGAGCTTAGAGCTCTCAGACTTTGCTTTTTTATCGACTTTTTTGAGCTTGTCGGCCTTATCTTTACCCTCATCTGCCTCTTTAGCAGTGACTGTATTGGGTGTGCTGTCTGCGCTTTGGTCATCGGCGACCTCTTGAGCGTCAGAGATTAGGCTTTGGTGCTCATCCTCATCTTGCTCAGGCGATTGATCTGCCTCCTCACTTGCCAGCTCTGTGCCGAGCGCTGGTAAATTCGCCTCACTCTCGTATTCAGCTAAGTCCTCTACCACTTCTAGCTCATCTTCAGCATGTGATAGCGCAATTTGATCCAGCAGCTGTTTGGGCGGATACAGCGCATCTTTTTGATTGACCACGCCGTAAACATGCACTTCAATGGGCGGCTGACCATGGATAAGGGCATTATTTAAAAGATTGCGTATCAAATGAATCAGCAACTTAGGCTGACCTTCAATTACCAAAGATTTGCCGTATAAAGTGGCCTCAGGGTAATGCTGGCACTCTTGATTGACCAGTTCAAAAAAGTCAAAGCGTTCATTTGCTTGGGCAGCGTGACCGGCATCTAAGCGGCTCACCAGTAAGATACTCTCCACCAAGTCATTGAGGCCAGTGAGGTCACGATTGACAGCTTGTGCCCGTTTATGGAACTTGGCTTTGGTGCCCTCGGACATCTCATTAGACAGCATCTCCATCATCTCAATCTGCAGGCGAATACGAGTAATGGGTGTGCGCAGCTCATGTGAAGCATGCGCCAGCAATAGATTATTGGCATTGATAAGCTGCTCAATTTTTTGTGCTGCTTGGTTGAAGCCGCGTGCCAGACTGGCAATCTCATCCGTCCCTTTGGCAGGCACCCGCACACTAAAATTACCCTCACCAAGCTGAGCCATCTGTTTGCTCATCTGATTAATGCGCCAGGTCATAGAGTGCGCAATCCACCACAGCACGGCCGACATCAGACCAATTAAGGCCAAAGTACCGGTGAATATATTAAGTACCGCCCATAATTCAGAGCGTTTTGGGGGATTGCGTGGCTCATACAGCAAGGTATAGCCACGATCACTCATGGCCTGCACGTTCACCTGATCCGAGGAGAAAAAAGCCGGTAGCATACGCGAGATTAACGAGGGGTCATCGGGTAGGGTCTTGGGCAAGTCGCTATCGTCAGTTTGAATTAACAAATTACCCTTGCGGTCATAAAGCCCCATTTTGGCTTGTAGGGATTCATCAAAAACATCGAAGCTTTTTTTTATGACAGCCAGCATAAATCGGGCCTGTAACAGCTCGTTCATGGTAGTGGCATTGTCTAATTCGTCAATAAACGGGTCAACTTGGCTGACAATTTGTTTTGCCAGTACCTCCCATCTTGCATCTGCAGAGTTGTTGTGCACCATGTTCATCAAAGTAATCATGGCCGCCGCAAAAAAAACCAGCGTCAACACCACACTGGTAAATAGCTTATTAAAAACAGAGGTAAAACCAAATCGAGGCAGTCGGGGCATAAGCTTATCTAATCTAGATGAGAGTAATTGAGGGTCTAAGCCAACCGGTTTTGCTTAGACCCTCAATGGATGGTAGATATCAACCGTAGAATATCAATTGTAGAATATCGAACCGAATTAAACTTGATCGGTAGCAAATTGATAGCCGACACCGCGCACAGTAATGATGCGTTTAGGCTGACGTGGGTTGTCTTCAATTAATGCACGCAGTCTTGAGATGTGCACGTCAATTGCGCGATCAATGTTATCTGAGCTGTCATCATTGGGCATGGCTTGCCACAACTGCTCACGGTTTAATACCTTGCCTGCATGGGTGGCGAAGTAGTGGAGCAGCTGGAATTGATGGGTGGTTAAACGGACAGGCTTGTCATCAATGGTGACTTCATGACTATCAGGGAAGACGCTTAAGCGGCCAAACGTTAAGCTGTCAGACTGGCTGTCAGCTTGATTTGGCTGCTCATGGCGACGCAGTACGGCACGAATACGGGCCAACAGCTCACGAGGCTCGAATGGCTTTGAAATATAATCGTCTGCGCCCATCTCCAGACCCAGTACTCGGTCGGTCGTATCGCCTTTGGCGGTCAACATAACGATAGGCACTTTATTGGTTTGGCTGTTTTTACCGCCACGGATTTTTTGGCAAACCTGCATGCCATCCATATCCGGTAGCATTAAGTCTAGGATAATTAAGTCGATGGCGCGTTCTTTGGCATCAAGAATATCAAGACCTTCTTGACCTGTGGGCGCATGGTGCACCTCATAATAATTCATTGCCAAGTAATCGCTAATTAATTCTGCTAAATCAGGATCATCTTCGATCAGGAGTATTTGCTTGCTCATAACTATCCTTAAAAATTATAAAAATTGAATCATCTGGCTTGGCTGTTAATTTTGTGATGATTATTGGTTATTAACAGCTTGGGCGGCTGTATTAAGTTAGGGCCTATCTTTTATGACCTTAAGTATGACCTTAAGTAATTAAGTGCCGAAGTAATAAAATGGCTTAACTTAAGGGCTTAATGGGGCTATAAATGCCATTAACAATTGAGCCGGTGTAAATAAATGTTGCACGCCCAGTAAGCACTATTATAACTATAATGCCTAAGGTGTGCCTATCATAACAATACACAGTTTGTTACTTTTTCTCGCTATTGTTACACACAGATTGTTAAGCCTAAATTGTCTGGATTGCCACAACTGTCAAATAAAAATATACAGTAGGTTTGATAATACACCATCTATATGGCCTAATAGAGATAAGCTAAGTACAGTATAAAGCGGATTGACAGTGATTAATGTGATTAAATTAACTGCTTAGAGAGGGTTGTCATTAAAAACTTTGAGTGTCTATGGGGAAACAAGTAGTAAACCCTGTATTTTTGTGCTAAAAATGACAGGAGTAACTGTGAGGGTAACCGTGAGTAACTCAGATAACTAAAGGCTTAGATAAGCGGCAAAAGCGCATATCAAACAAGCAGTGGATATCATATTAGCGTACCAATAAAGATAAAAACTGTTTAAAAAAAGCGTTTTACATATAGGGTAGGTGCAATGGACATAAGTTTTGAGGGGCTAAAGGTGATGGTGATTGATGATTCAAAAACCATTCGCCGTACAGCCGAGATGTTATTACAAAGAGTGGGCTGTGATGTGGTCACTGCAGTAGATGGATTTGAGGCTTTGGCCAAGATAGCCGACTACAAGCCTGAGATTATCTTTATTGATGTGGTGATGCCGCGCTTAGATGGCTATCAAACCTGCGCCATTGTAAAGAATAACAAAGACTTTGCTGATACCCCAGTGATTATGTTGTCCTCAAAAGATGGTCTGTTTGATAAAGCGCGCGGACGCATTGTGGGGGCAGATGAGTATTTGACCAAGCCCTTTAGTAAAGATGAGCTATATACGGCCATTCAGCAGCATCACAAGGCCGACCGTTAAGCGGCTGGTTTTATGCTAAAAGTAGTACCCAAAAATTAGGAAATACAAAGCACAGAGTCGGGCTTATAAAAGACGCAGGGAATCGATAGTAAGGACAACACATGCACAAGGTTTTGGTGGTAGAAGACTCACAATCTGAGATGGCTCGTTTTCGGGAGTTATTGATAAAAAATAACTACGAAGTGATAGAAGCGTCTGATGGTCAACAAGGGGTTGAGATGGCGCAAATGCACTTACCCGATGCCATTTTAATGGATATTGTTATGCCTGAAATGAACGGCTTTCAGGCCACACGTAAGATTACTCGCAATGAGGCTACAGGTCATATTCCTGTGGTGATGATCAGCACCAAAAACCAAGAAACCGATAGGGTGTGGGGCAAAAGACAAGGCGCTAAGGCTTATCTAACTAAGCCTGTTAATGAGACCGAACTGCTGACTACCATCGACTCGGTCATAGGGTAGCAATTGTGGCTTTAAAGGGATTTATTGAGTTACTGCGCTTAGAGCATATGGCCAAATCACGCCAAGTGGAGCGTCAGCAAGGGATGGATACCCCGTGGCAGGGAGTGGCATTTTGTGTGGCTGGGCTAAATTTTGTGGCCCCCATTGGTGAGGTGACCGAGGTTATCAGCTTCCCTAACAGCCTAACTGAGGTACCTATGAGCAAGCCGTGGCTGTTAGGGATTGCCAACATACGTGGTCAACTGTTGCCCTTGGTGGATTTGGCAAGCTTTGTCAACCTATCTGGTACAGCGGAACAATTAAACCGTCGTAAAGTACTGGTAGTTAAGCAGCAAGACATAGCAGTCGGGCTATTGGTCGATACCGTGTGGCACATAAAAAACTTCTTACCTAAGCATTACCTGCCTGAGCACCTGCCCGCTGGCGCCCCTTTTTTACCCTATACCCACGGTCAATTTGTTACCGATACCGAGCTTGAGGCTTGGCCGATATTTAGGCCAAGCTTATTGTTAGCCGATCCTAGGTTTTTGGAAGTATCCCTTTAAATAATAGAGGCGCTTTTACCAACACAGTTATAATTCTCTGAAAGTAAGATTGAGCCAATTTTAAGGCTTCAAGAGTAGTCATGAGGGACCATTAACTACGCTGTATGCCCTATACCTTATGCTAAGGCTCCAATGCGCAGTAATAAGAATTAACCTTAAGGAACGATGAATGAAAGATGCAGCGAAAAGGCCTGCCCACAATAACGCTCAGCCTCAAAAAAAATGGATTTATGGCCTATTAGGCTTAGGGGTGCTGGGCGTTATAAGCATCATTTATCTGATCATTAGCATCAGCAAGGTCGCAGGATATGTCAGCAGCATTAATCAATTAGAGGTGGCTTCAAGCACCTTGGTACGTCATGTCAATCAGGCAATATTCTCAACCCCTCCTCAAAAAGGCATGAGCGCTCAGCAGCAATTACCCGATGACCTAATCACCTATCAAGCTGCATTAAATCAAGTGCAGACCTACGCCTTAGATGACCCAAGTATTTATCAAAATCTCAATCAGCAGTGGCAAATGGTTAAGCCTGAAGTTGAGTCTGTGATTAATAGTGGTCAGGCAAAAGATGAGGTAGGTGATGAGCAGAGTACTATGCCTACGCTTGAGCGACAACAAAGCGCTAATAAGGTGAGCCTATTCGCCGCACAAACCCAGCAGAACTTGCAGCAGGTAGATCGCAGCTTATTGTCACGCAAGATAATTATTATTCCAGCGCTGTTGTTTTTGCTCAGTTTGCTTGGCAGCATTTATGCCCTGTATCGTTTGTATCAAGCCAATAATCTCACTCAGCGTTTATTGATTGAAAAAGAAACGTTGCGTCAGCGTGATGAGATGGATGCGCAATTTGAACGGGCACGAGCAGTACAGCAAGAAAATGAGCAAAACCAAGCGGCAATTTTGCGTCTACTTGATGAGCTTGAGCATGTGGCTGACGGGGATTTGACAGTCAGTGCCACAGTGTCAGAAGACATTACAGGCGCCATTGCTGACTCAGTGAACTATGCCATCGATCAGCTGCGTCATCTGGTGCAAGCCATTAACCGCACCGCCTTTACTGTGGCTGAGTCATCAAGCCATACCCAGCTTAATGTCACTGAGCTGGCACAAGCTTCTGAGCTGCAATCACAAAAGATTGGCGATGTGTCCTCAGCCATCAATGATATGGTGCTATCTATCAAACAGGTTTCCTCCAATGCTTCGCAGTCGACTTCGGTAGCAGAGCGTTCGGTAGAGATTGCCCATAATGGGGCGCAAGTGGTGCAGCGCTCAATCAATGGAATGAGCACCATTCGTGAGCAAATTCAAGAGACCTCTAAGCGTATCAAGCGCTTGGGTGAGTCGTCACAAGAGATTGGTGAGATTGTGGGTCTGATTAGTGACATTGCTGATCAAACCAATATCTTAGCGCTTAATGCGGCCATTCAGGCGTCGATGGCAGGTGAAGCAGGTCGAGGCTTTGCCGTGGTGGCTGATGAGGTACAACGCCTGGCCGAGCGCTCAGCCAATGCCACCAAGCAAATTGACACCTTGGTAAAAACCATTCAGGCCGATACCAATGAGGCGGTGATGTCGATGGAGTCCACCACCGCTGAGGTGGTGCAAGGGGCTAAGCTTGCAGCCGACGCAGGCGAGGCACTAAAAGAGGTGCAGACTGTCTCCAACAGCTTGGCCTCTTTAATCCAAGAGATCTCTAACGAGGCCAAAGCTCAGGCCAGCTCTGCCGGTCACATCTCGCAGACCATGGGGGTGATTCAAGAGATAACCTCTAAGACCACTGCAGGTACACGTGCAACTGTCCGCTCTGTGGGTCAGCTCAATGAGATGGCCGCCTCGTTACAAAAATCAGTTTCTGGCTTTAAGCTTGAGCAAGATCCAACTGGTGATAAAGGATAAATAATGAGCGATCAGCCAAATGCCTTATTCACCGCCCGCTGGATGCTACCGCTACTAAAACAGCAGCTGCTTGAACTGCATAATAAACAGCTTAAGCAGCCTGCCACCGCTGACAACTTGGCGCAGATTTGTCACGGCTATCAGCAAGTTTTTGAAAAGCTGCACAGTGCTGATTTGGTTGATTTTGCGAATGTGGCACAGGCTATTTATAACACGACTTGTGCTGTAAGCTCCCAACAGCTTAGCCCTCAAGTATTGCCTTCGGTGGTTACTGCCAGTAAGCAGCTGTTACAAGAGCTGAGCTATTATGTAGAAATTGGTACGTATCAGCCTGATATTTTGCATCAATGTGAACAGCATTTACAGCAGCTTAGTACAGGCGCTGTAAAAGGCCATCTGAAAAAAAATAGCAAACACAAACCTGAGCACGATATTAAACCAACTCAGGTTAAGCAAGAGGATAACAACACTGAGGACGACCGGGTAATTATTGCGCTGCCTGCCCGCTATGATACTGAGCTGAGCTTAGATCAAACCCTAACGAGCAGTCAGCCAAAACAGATGGACTTTGCCACTGACAGCGCGCTTTATGATAAGCGCGGTTACAAACGTCTGTCCCATTCTAAAACTTACCCCACCAAGCCTGACTCAAGCACTCAGCACAGCCAATCTTTGGCATCTTTACACAGCACTAAAGCCGCTGGTCTATCTGAGTTATTAAAAAGCACCGTCGATGAGGTGCATTTGCCAAGCGATGACCCCGACTGTGATGTTGAAATAAAGCAAATCTTCGTTGAGGAAGCACAAGAGGTGCTACAAGCGATAACCGAAGCAATGGCTCAGCTTACACCTCACTTGCAGGACAAAGTGCAGCTCGGTGAGGTGCGCCGCGGTTTTCATACGCTAAAGGGGTCGGGGCGTATGGCTGGAGCACATACCATCGCTGAGCTGGCTTGGGCCATTGAAAACATGCTTAATCGGCTCTTAGATGACAGTATTGAGCCGACGACAGGCATCTGGCACTTACTCACAGAAGTGGTGGCACAATACCCAGCGCTGGTGGCGATATTCGCTGAGCCTGCTTCTGCAGACAAGCCGCCGCTTTATCCCTCAAAGATAGTAGATCAGATAGCCGCTGCTAACTTATATGCCAACAACAAACACACAGAGTCTGATGATTGGCAGCTGCTTCAGCCACAGCTTTCTGAAGCTATCGAAGCTATCGAAACTATCGAAGCTATCAATTACGACCAGGCTCATCTGCCTCAGCGCCTACCGCTGTCTTTAGACGCCGCTGCACCGGCACAGAGTACTGCGCTTAGAAACAGTGTAGATAATGCCATTGATGAGGCAGAGCTGGCGCAGGTGTTTATTGCAGAGGCCACTGAACTGCTGCAAAGTATCGACGCTATGCTGGCACAACACCAAGACTCATCAAGCTTTGAGGTGGATGACAAGCTGCTGCGCGCCTTCCATACCTTGCGAGGGGCAGCCAGTAGCCAATCTTTAACCACCATTAGCCAGTTAAGTGCCGCAGTAGAGCAAGATCTAGAGCAGCTGCAACAAAGCGATCAGCTGATCACTCCAAGCTATGCGGACACCTTGAGGCAATCAATTGGACTGATAAAAAGTCACTTACAGCAGCAGTATCCGCATCTGTATTTAGAACAGACACGCGATAATGACACCCAGCACCATGTTGGCCTAAAAGATGCGCCGATAGATGCACCAATAGCTGAGCATCATGATGATGTCAAAGAGCTAGATAGCGATATTGGTAGTCATGTGGCTCTTAGTGTGGCTGAGCTGATTGACGGCATCGATGACCTATTAGATGCAGAATGGCGTCTGTTGCCGTTGGCACATACAACAAATGAGCTGATAGAGGATAATGAAGCTGAACAAAGCAGTGAGCAGTCTTTATCGCAGCAAAGCCTTCAAGGTTATGTGGACGATATGCTTCAGCAAATTAAGCAGCTGAGCTTACGTGTGGGTCATTCTATCAAATTTATCAGTGTCCTAAATTGTTTGAAGTTGGTATATCAAGCATTTAGTAATGACATTGAACTTGCTCAAAAATGGCTGCACAACCGCCGAAGGCTTGCTCTTTTGATTGCCGTGCACGAGCAGTTGACTGGCTTATTTGACGCTTTGGCAGGTCGCATGACGCTCAAAGTGGATGACACATTATTGGCTCAGCTCGGTGATGAGTTAAATAAAGCTCAGGCCAGCCGACCTTTGATAAACCGATTCAGTGCTGACCCTAAAAGCAAACAGGGTTTAAGCGATGATAACGAACAACAAAACACCGAGGCAGATGCTGAGCTGCTTGCCATCTTTATAGAAGAAGCACAGCAGCTTGATACAGATAGCCAAGAGCAGTTGCGCTTATGGCAACAAAACCCAGCGGATTTAGCACCAGTTAACGTTTTGCTGCGTTATCTACACACCTTAAAAGGTGGGGCACGCATGGCTGGTATAGATAGCTTAGCTGAGCTGACACATGAAGCGGAGACGTTATACGAGTATTTGTTAGATCAGCAAATTGTGCCTGATGCTAATTGGGTGGCACTGATGCAGTCAGTACAAGATACCTTGTCCGCTCAAGTAGACAGTTTGGTGCGCCAAGGGCAGTCATTTTTTGTGCCTGAGCTGGTGGCCAAACTGCAGACCATAGTACGTAGCAAGCGACTACCGGAGTCTGATACTAAGCCGATTCAGCTTTACACAGAGGGGGATACTGCGGCTGACCATGATAAAGTGTCTGTTAAAGCTACTATAATGGCTGAAAATAAGGCGCCAAAGGCTCAAAGTACTGAAAACATTGACCACAAACAGAGTGCCCATGATATCAGTCAGATGCCACCTAGCTTGCTAAGATCTCAGAGTGGTGCGACGCAAGATAGCAGCAACGAGATGATTCGGGTGCCTGCCAAGCTGATGGAGCAGATGATTGATTTATCGGCAGAGTCGGCTATTCGTCGTTCAGGTATTGAGCTCAATATGAGCAGCGTGGCAGGTACGTTAAGTGAGATGGAGTCTACCGTACAGCGTCTGGCAGAGCAGTTGCGGCGTATGGATATTGAGCTTGAGGCTCAGATACGCTCTCAGATTGAGGATCACGTCTTACAAGCCGATCAAAGCTTTGATCCGCTTGAGATGGATCAGTACTCAGCGCTTAATCAGTTGTCCAAGTCTTTGTCCGAATCGGCGTCAGACTTATTGGAGATTAGAACCAGCTTGCGCAGCAAAACCCGTGAGACGGAGAGCTTATTGCTGCAGCTGTCACAGACTCAGACCCAGATGCAAGAGGGGCTGATGAGCTCAAGGATGGTGCCTTTTTCGCGGCTACTGCCCAGATTGCAGCGTACGCTTCGACAGACCGCAAATGAGGTGGGTAAAGAGGCCAAGCTTGAGCTCATCACCGATATAGATGAGATAGATAGAACTGTGCTTGAGCGTCTCACTGCACCACTTGAGCATATGGTTCGCAACGCCATCGATCATGGCTTAGAGACGCCAGATCAGCGCGAAGCGTTAGGCAAACCGCGCACAGGTTATATCATCATTGAGATGGGTCGAAAAGGCAGCGAAATTGTCATTCGTGTTAAAGATGACGGTCAAGGTATTGATGTCAATTCTGTGCGTAAAAAAGCAATCGCTTGCAGGCTTATGGATACCCAAGACAATACCTTAAGTGATCTGGAAGTGATCCAATATATCTTCCATGCAGGGCTGTCGACCGCCAGTAGCCTCACTCAGATATCAGGGCGCGGTGTGGGCATGGACGTGGTGCTCAATGAAGTACGCCAGCTGGGGGGTAACATCACCGTGCACTCCAGTGCTAATCAAGGGACAGAGTTCACCCTCACATTACCACTGACCCTTGCGGTGATTGATGCTCTGGTTATTCGGGCAGGGGATCAAACTTATGCCGTGCCTTTATTACAAATTGAACGGATTGAGCGAATAGCGGCACAACGTTTGCGCAGTTTGTATGATTCTAAGCGTAATCGCAATCAAAATGGATCGCCAAAGACCGTGGGCGGTCATGAGTCGGCACAGCTTAATGTGGGGGGTAAACCGTATCGAGTGCGCTATCTGACCCAGCTGCTATCCGTTGAGACGGTGGATGTTAAAGTATTCGATACGCAAGACAGCTTACCGGTGCTGTTAATTAAACATCACGCTGGACAAAGCTTTGCGCTACATGTCGATGAGATTATAGGCTCACGCTCTGAGGTGGTGGTTAAGCCATTAGGCCGTCCGCTATCAAGCATCGCTGGCTTATCGGCTGCCACCATTACGGCTGAAGGCTCGGTCATGCTTATTTTAGATGTGCAGGCCTTGATACGTAAAGCATCGCTTCCCATAAGTGCTCAGAGTCGATTAAGTGGCGGTACACAACCTGAGCGGGTCATTCAAAATCCAGCGCCTGCTACCAAATCCCTTAAACCACAAATCTTGATTGTTGATGACTCGGTAACGGTGCGCAAGGTAACCGCACGCATGCTACAGCGACAGGGTTATCAAGCTCATATCGCTCGTGACGGGGTAGAGGCAGTCGAGATGCTACAAACCTTGCGCCCTGATTTGATGCTACTTGATATTGAGATGCCACGTATGGATGGCTTTGAGGTGGCTACCCATGTGCGTCACAATCAGGCTATCAGTCATCTGCCAATCATTATGATTACTTCGCGTAGCGGTGATAAGCACCGTCAGCGGGCGCTAAAAATAGGGGTTAATGCCTACCTGGGCAAGCCATTCCAAGAAGCGAAACTGGTGGCGCTTATTCAAAATCTCATCAGCTAATTTATCAGTGATGACCAAGCAAAGGGGATGGATAATCAGCAGCTACCACCAATGCTCATCACCAAACACTCCCAGTAGTCGCCAAGCCTCATGTCATACACTCTCTTAATAAGGCACAGCAGTCGTGAAAAACAGCCCATCCTCCCTGAAAATTAGCCCCCTATTAATGCTCAATCAAGGTGGCCTAAACATCACTATCATTCCACGTGGCACTCAGCCCGACTGGATAGTGCCGAGCGCACTTATCTTGGACAGTATGGCCTGTTCTGAGCGAGTAAGCAGTTACGAATGGCAGCAGCAACCGCTGGCTGTATATTCTTTGCTCTTGACCAATGCGGCCCCAACAACAGTGGTTATTTTAGAGGGCAGTAGTGAGCAACAACGGCTCGGCTTATTGATTGAGGGGGCGCTAACCGAGCGTTATATCCAAGTATCGGATATCAAAGACCTTGATACCAGCCCTATATCCACAGCCAGTACGGCGCCTAACTTTGTGTTTCAAGAGGTGATACTAGACCAACAGGTCTTTGTGGTACCAGACTTAGCCAAGCTTGCTAAGATGCTGTATAAAACAAAGTAATTGCCCCCATAAAAAAATGCGATGACTCAAAATAATCACAGGTTACCATAATAGCGTTCAGTCCCTTATAATACTCAGTTATTATCTAAACGTTTTTTGGTATTTATTGACTTGAGTTCCACTCAATATAGGTAACCTATGTCTGTTAACACAAATGCAGTAACCCCTTTAAGACCCACTATGTGGTCGCGTGCCGTTAAGCTGTTTCATTGGGGCAGTGCTTTATTACTGGTCATTACTTGGGCGATGATTACCTTACATCAAAACTCAGATGGCAATACGTTTATAGACCTGCATAGATCCTTTGGCTTAAGCCTACTGCTTTGGATGATTTTTCGTGTCATTGCTAGGGTGATTAGTCCGACACCAGCGCCTGTGGTCATGCCAAAGTGGCAGACCGCGTTGTCACACATTAGCCATTTAGTGCTTTATGTGCTGTTATTTGCTATGCCACTTTCAGGTATTTTGATGACTTGGTATGGGGGACGTGGTATTGAGGTGTTTGGCTTATTTGATTTACCCAGTGTTTTGACCACTGATCGCAGCCAGGCGCGCTTTATCAATGAATTACATACTGATGTGTTCTGGCCGGCCTTGTTGGCGTTCACAGCATTACACATTTTAGCCGCGCTGCAGCATCAATTTATCAAAAAAGACAATATCTTAGCACGCATCAAATAGCTTCAGCCTAAAATTAAAAAAGCCGCCCTCATTGAGGGCGGCTTTTTAGGTATAGCTTGAGATAAGCGGCTTTTTAGTAAAAATTACCTGTCATACCTCAATAACACCATTATTTGGCGTCAGGTAAGTTGATGTTCATCTCTAACACGTCAAGGTTGTCCTCATGACGGTGATTGATGTTTACATCGTTGATTTGCACCCCATTAACGTACTTGTTCACCACTTCAAGAATTTCACGTTTCATTTTCTCGATACGGTCAGCAGTTAAGCGTGAATTGAGACGATTTTCACTGGCAACGATAACTTTCAGTCGCTCAGTAGCTGTATTGGCGCTGCCTGATGATTTGGTTTCTGTCCCAAACAGAGCGCTCCAAAATCCTTTCTTCCGTGTTGACATCCTTAACCCCCAAACCAGCGTTGCAAGAAGCTCTTCTTCTTAACATCAATGTGACGTAATGGTCTTTCTTCCCCTAAGAAACGCGCCACGATATCTTCATAGCATTGACCCGCAATTGAGTCTGGGTTATGAATGACTGGTTCACCATGGTTTGAGGCTTCTAGTACACTATTGCTCTCAGGCACCACACCTAATAAAGGCACTTTTAGGATGTCATTAGAGATGGTGTCGATATCCATCATCTCTTTGGCAGCCGCACGTTCAGGATTATAGCGATTGATTACCAAGTGCTCACGAACGGTACCTGTGCCTTCTTCTACCTTTTTGGTACGGCTTTGCAGAACACCGATAATGCGATCCGAATCGCGTACAGAGGAGATTTCAGGGTTGGTGACGATGATGGCTTCATCTGCATGATACATGGCCAACTGAGCACCGCGCTCAATACCGGCCGGAGAGTCACAGATAATATAGTCAAACTGTTTAGACAACTCATCGATAACTTCAGCCACCCCTTCATCGGTTAGGGCGTCTTTGTCACGGGTTTGGCTGGCAGGCAAGATGTACAAATTCTCTAGCTGTTTGTCTTTTACCAAGGCTTGTGACAAACGGGCATTGCCTGAGATAACATCAACGAAATCATAGACGATACGGTTTTCGCAGCCCATAAGTAAGTCAAGGTTACGTAAGCCCACATCGAAGTCGATGACAACAGTTTTGTAACCCCGCAATGCTAGACCTGCGGCAAATGAAGCACTGGTCGTAGTTTTTCCGACACCGCCTTTACCTGAGGTAATTACAACGATTTTTGCCACTATGGCATACTCCTATGAATATGAAAATGGGCAGAATGTGCCCATAACTGTTATAAGATTAGGCGCACTTTTTAGGGACAGTGTTGACTTACCCTGTGAGCGACATTTTGTAGTCGACAACACAAAATACAAATGCACCAAAAAGTCAAATTTTGTGGCTCTAGATTATCACAGATAACCTTAAAGTCATAGCATTCGCTTGATTATAAAGGCTTTGAGTGCTTATTACGTGTAAGTTTAATACAGAGTTTTATTTCTATTTTATTACTATTAAAGGTAAATTTTTGCTATCAAAGCTTTAGGTCTAATCGATTAAAATGGACACAAGCGGCATTCAACCGATTGTGCCCTAGATGTTTGATTCACTGTTATCAGTTATCGGTAATAATCTCAAACACCAAGCCTTGTCCCTCAACGTATCTAACTTGGACCGGCTTATCAATCATCTCTTGAGGAATATTATCATTTAAGCAATAGGTTCCGGCCACAGATACCAGTGAGGGGTTAAAGCGCTGACAGAAGATACGTGCATCTTTGTCCCCTGTGGCACCGGCTACCAAGCGACCTTGCGCTCGGCCATAGACATGTAAGCTGTTGTCGGTAATGGCTTCAGCACCGTTATTAACACTGTTGGTCAATACCAAGTCGCCGCCCACATGATTGATGCTTTGGCCTGAGCGCAGCATCTGATCATAAAACAAGGTGGTCATGGCATCCACACTGCCAAAGTCGCTATGGCTTTCGGAGATGATATCGCTGTTAGTATTGGCCGCCTGCACAGTAGCCGATGTAGTATCGGCAGAAGGCTCAGTGACGAGATCTTGACCTTGAGTGGGACTGATGCTCTGTGAGCCATCCATGTTCTGGGTGGCCTGAGTGGCATTTACTGCTGCTTGCGGCTCATTGACCACTGCCTTTTTGATTGGACGGATGCGCTCAATACGCTTCCCATCGCCTGGGAAGATTGCCAAGCGCTTGGCCTTGGCTGCGTCATCTAACACCCCTGTGACCACGCCAATAGGCTGAAGCCCCCAAGACCAAAATAGCTCAACCAAAGCGTCTAAATCTTGCTCAATGTCACTGTCAATAATTACTGGGATTTGACTGTCTTTATTACTTAGTTGGCCCGATAGATAAGCTTCAATGTCTGTTAAATTATCGGTTTCTAACTTGATACGGGTAAAGGTGAGCATTTTGCCAAACATTTTTAATGCAGGGGTAACCTCAGTGGCGGCGGTCATAGTAAATCCTTAAAGATCAAAACAGCAAAGTTTTTTTAATTAGGGTTATTGGTGAAAAAAGCTCTGTCCTATAAGCCGGCTTAGATAGGGGGGATAAAGAGCGTTAACTTGGATCTGATTTTATGAGCGTCAGCCTACGATTATTATAATTATAGGCTACAGATGCAAGTATTCTTGGTGTTTCCATTGTTGTACTTTTACTTGAGCTTCAAAAGCGCTCAAAGCGTCATTGATGATACCTGATAGTAAGGCATCTAGCTCAGGATTACTGAGATCAATATAGGCGATGGTTTGGGCCACCTCATCGATAATGGCTTCAGTAATATGCGGCTGAGTTAAATGAGTGAATAGGGTTTGAGTGATGTTCTCACCTATGTTTTGGCTGACACTGTGCAACTGGCCTTCAATAAGGGTGCCGGCAATAGGAATCAAGCGCAAATAACGACGCAGCTCAGGGGTGTTGTTAAGTGCCTCTTGTACGGCTATACCCACTTGCTCGGACAACTCGCGGGTGGCTTGGCTGCGTGCCATGTGTTGTAGCTGCGGTGCCAACTGCTGCTTGAGCAAAGAGGCAAGCATAGACTGGATGTGAGGCCGGTTCTTATTTAGAGTGTCTTCGATAAAGCGCTGATGCGCTTTTTCGTCAGCGAACTGTTGACGCAAGTTATCAGTGGCGGTCAAAATCACTCGATCAGAGAGCTCTTCAAATACCACGTCATAATAGAACTTACCGGTGGCTATCCATTTTTTGGGTAGAACCTGATAGCCTAGCTGATAAAGCTTACGCCCGATAAAAAATGCCCGCAGCAGACGTAATGCCCGAAATTGGGGAAAACAGCCGAGTACTTCATACCAGTGAGCGAAAGGAAAAAAGAACCACCGAGTGTACTGTTTGCTGATAATGGCCAACAGCCAACGTAGCCCCAATTCTGCCATTAAAAAAATGGTAAAAAACCCACCCAAAACCCTGAGTGGATGGTGGATGTTATCGACATAGATGCCTAAAGATTCAGATAAACTGAGCCATTCAGCCACTTGAGCGGCAAACTTACTCATAAGCAGCAAATCTAGGCTGATGATGGCTAAGTCAATAATGATAACAACCAGCATAGCGATGTCATACAGCAGCGCCAGCTTGGTGGCTGTCCTACCTTTTAAAGGGGAGACAGGCTCAGTAGAGGGTCTCATAGAGTCAGTGGGTGGCAAGTTGGCGTCGTTTTTTAAATCAGTCATGCAGGGGGGATGCCTCTAGGTTGAATCGTCCTGCAATATCATTCCATAACTTACGCTAAGTGTCACCCTTATTATGAGATGAGTACACTGATAACCGCTAATAGCCGATTAGCTTGCTGCCTTTTCTACTGACTCTACTGACTTGGGATTATCAATAAAATCCGCTTTCATGCGTGAGATTTGCTCATCTTTATTGCGCCAAATCTCATCCAACCACGTGTACATGGTCTCGCGCATGGCCTTATCGTTATTATAATCACCCTCTTCAATGGCGGTAAATAAAGCTTGCGGGATATCGATGCGCTGCACATGTACCCCAAGGCGTTTGACATTGCCTTTCCACAAGTCTGCATAAGAGGGGCTACCATCAGGATAAACAATTGTCATGTCCAAGATGCCATCAATTTGAGGGCCTAACGCCTGAATCGCCAAAGAAATACCCCCCGCTTTTGGGCGAAGTAGGTTTTTGTAAGGTGATTTTTGAGCATCACGCTTAGCAGGCGTGAAGCGGGTACCTTCAAGATAATTGAGTAGCGCAAAGGGTTTGTCTTTTAAGAGTTCACAAGCGCGTTTGGCTTCTAATATGTCACGATCTTTTAGACTCGGGTTTTTGGCAATCTCTTCTTTACTGTGCCGCTTCATCATCGGGAAGTCTAAGAAGTAAAAAGCTTGTCCGATAAAGGGGATATAAATAAGGTTATACTTGGTAAAAAAGCGGGTCAAAGGCAGTCTGTCTTGACTGATATATTGCACGATGCTGGTATCTACCCAAGACAAATGGTTACTAATTAATAGATACTGTTTGTCTTGTTCTAAATCATCAGGCAGCTCAATACGCCAATCTCTCTCAGGCAGCACATTATCGATGAGGCGATTGTTAGTGGTAATCCAGTGTTTGGCAATTTTAATGACCGTATTGTCAGCAACGCTTGAGCCAGTGGCAATTTTGGTGGCACCCAGTAGCCATAAAGGCAATCCATAAGATAAGGTGTTGGCCCCAATCACGCCCACAGCGGTGGTGAAAGATGCCGCCTTACCCACAACAGGCGATTTTGCATGTAGGTTTTGGTAGATATTCTTTATTCTATTTTTCATAAGACAGACCAAGTCAAGTAGAGTATTCAAAAACCATGAAGTAACAGCGCCGTTCACTTGTTTTAAGCTTGTTCAACCCCTACTTTATTTCTAAAGGCGTTTTGATCAACTAAAGTAGGGTGCCCCCAATGGCATTGAGCAAAAGCCCACATTAGCATAAAACAGGCTCAGCGACAGGCTTAATACGCCTAATATATATAGGCATATGCCTAGTCTGGCCATGTCTAATCAATAGCAGGCTAACAAGCTAAGCCAAAATTAACCACAAGGCCGGCTAAAGAGTAGGGTGGGGATGCAGACCCAATGTCTAATTAGCAAGACAAGGTAGTTTACGATTGTAAACCAAGCTTGAGCATAATGACAATGGCTATCCTCAAACTGCTCATTCACACCAAAGCGCTAAAGACAATGACTGCTTGAGATCTAATCTACCGATTACCCGTTTAAAATATTGGACTATCAGATGACACAGTTCTGATAGCTTAAAGTGATAAAAATCCGAGTTGTTGTATAGATGTAATACAGCAAAACGACAAATTATTACATTAAGGTAGGCTTGAAACGTCATAATAATCTATGAAACATTTGCTAACTATATTAACCAAAGCTTTCTATTATAATAACTGCTATATCATTAGTGTCTAAAACGCGTATAACGTGATGTACTAATGAGAAGAGGTTAATTCTCTGTCATAAAACCTCTGTCATCAACAGAGAAGGCAGTTTAGCAAAGACATATAAAACTAACGGATAATTTTGAGGAACATACTATGAAAAATAAACTAATGATTGGCGCTTTAGCCTCTACACTAGCTCTAGCTGGCTGTGCTACTGATCCAGTAACTGGCCAACAGTCTATCAATAAAGGGGTATTGGGTGCTCTAGGTGGTGCCGCTGCTGGTGCCGGTATCTCTAAAGTAACTGGCGGCGAAAAAACTGGCCGTGATGCTGCTATCGGTGCCGCTTTAGGTGGTGCAGTTGGTCTATACATGGAAAACCAAGAAAAACAGCTAAAACAGCAGATGGCAGGGACGGGTGTTGAAGTAAACCGCAACCCAAATACCGGTAACATTGACCTAGTAATGCCAGGCAATATTACCTTTGCTCACGACAGCACTAACATTAATGGGTCTTTTTACAATACTCTAGATAAGCTTGCCTCAACTATGGTTCAGTACGGTGATACCACAGTAAATGTCATGGGCCACACTGATAGCGTAGGTAACCCTTCTTACAACCAAGGTTTATCAGAGCGTCGTGCGCAAGCGGTAGCAAGTTACCTAATCCAGCGCGGTGTATCAAGCAACCGTATCCGCACCATGGGTTATGGTCAAAACCAACCAGTTGCTTCTAACAGCACTGAAAGTGGTCGCCTACAAAACCGCCGTGTTGAGATTCAAATTGTTGCCCCACAAAGCGTAAACTAATTTAATCTTACCTCGCCCTAAGGTACAGTTAAGGGCAAATAGCTAAACCATAAGCCAGTGATTATTCACTGGCTTATTTTTTTGTCTGCCATGCCCTTTCAAGTGTTTATTTTCAAGGTTAGTTAAGTTTTTATATAATATTATTGATAATGGTTATCGATACCATTATAATTCATTAACAAATAGCGCACTTTGTGCAACAATTCTTTTAAAAATTCTAATCTGAGAATACTCTATGGCTTTCGCTACTTCGAATCACTTGATCAAATCAAAACTAACCACAGCGCTAATGGCAACCCTTATTGGTGCTTTAACTTTATCAGGCTGTTCAAAAGAGGCAGATAATGCAAGTGGTGCAGAAAACAGCGCTGAAGTTACCAATGAAACCACAGAGACCAAAAATACTCAGACGCTCGCTGGTGATGAGGCTTCTGTTAATAAGCTATTAACCAGTTATGCCGATATGGCTCAAGCCGCTTATGAAGACTCTTTAAGTGAAGCCAAAAAATTACAAGCCGCAGTAGATGCCTTAGTGGCCAACCCTACTCAGCAGAATTTAGAGGCAGCTCAAGCCGCTTATAAAGCTGCTCGCCAGCCTTATTCACAGACCGAAGTTTTTCGTTTTGATGAAGGTTTTGTGGGCAAAGACGACAAGCGCGCTATCGGCAGCATCGATGGCTGGGAGGGTCAGGTGAACGCATGGCCATTAGATGAGGCCTTAATTGATTATGTTGCAGACGGCTATGCCGGCGAGTACAACAGCAAAGACAATATCATTAATTCAGACAAAATCACTGTGGGCAGCACAAGCCAAGATACCAAGACCATTACCCCTGAGCTCTTGGCTGAGATGAATGAGATTGGTGGCAGTGAAGCCAATGTCACCACAGGCTACCATGCCATTGAGTTTTTACTTTGGGGTCAGGATTTAAATGGCGTGGGTGAAGGGGCAGGTCAGCGCCCAGTTACCGATTATATGGCCAATGACAGCTGCACCAGTGGCGAGGGCAATTCTGCTGAAGCGGCAGTATGTGCTAAGCGCGGTGAGTACCTAAAAGCAGCCACCCAGCTGTTGGTTAATGATTTAACAGATATGGTGGCTCAGTGGCAGCCCAATACTGAAAATACTTTGCGTAGTGACTTGATGGCTCGCAGCTCAGACAATGCCGTACGCCAGATATTTTATCAAATGGGTAGCCTAGCTTTAGGAGAGCTTGCCTCAGAGCGTATGCAAGTGGCATTTGTTACTGGCTCCACTGAAGATGAGCACGAGTGCTTTAGTGACTTGACGCATCTAAGCTATGCCAATAATGCGCGCGGTATTGCTAACATCTTTAATGGCCAATACAAAACAGTATCTGGCAGCACTGTGGGTGATTATGGTATTAAACAGTACCTAATCGATGCCGGTCAAAAAGACTCAGCTGAACAATTAGATGCCGCCTTCAAAAAAGTAGAGGCAAGCTTCAATACCATCGCTGAGCAGGGTGAGAAAAACGGTATTAAAATTGATCAAATGATTGCGACAGTGGGTCAAGCTACCAAGCAAGGCGTTTCAGCTGAAGAGCAAAACAAACGCCGCGGCTGGATGGAGTCTGCCATCAATGATCTAAAATCTTTAACCGATGTCTTAGAATCATCTGCAAAAAGCATTGGTATTGATAATCTAGACGCCGATACAGGCTCGCAGTTTTAACATAAGGTAAGTGCTCGTGGCTGAACTTAATTAGTGACTGATGCAAAATTTATTACCAAGACTTTATTCGTCTTAAATCGTAAAGTAGACACGTTGCCAGTGTAGAATTGGCAACGTGTTTTTGTTTTAAAGATTGCCATTTTTAGTGTGTTCTATCCGCATTTCTGTAAGGCCTCTATTATGATCCATCGATCTACGCCCTCCTCAAAAACGCCCGTTTTTCATGCTTTAGCTTTTACTCTTCCAAAAAAAGCGGTCTGGCTATCGCTATCGGCGGTAGCTGTGCTGGCCTTAAATGGCTGTCAGTCAAAAGAGGAGAGCTCAGCTCAAGCCAATGCGCGAACGCAGAAAATTGAAGCACTGGCAGGTGTGCCGCTGAGCAAACTGGTCACTTTTGATCCCCAAGAGGTCAAGCAAGGCGGCGATACGGGCATAGCCATTACTTCAGCAGAAAGCTATTCTAAGCCCTCATCGAACATTGCCGCCTCCCGTAAAGGTAACTTTTTTATTGGTAATGCCTTTTTTAAGCAGCCTTGGGTGGTCGCTCCTGCCAGTACCGATAGCCGGGATGGACTTGGGGCATTATTTAACGTGGCTGCTTGTCAGTCTTGCCATATAAAAGATGGCCGCGGGCATGCCCCTCTGCATGAGGGAGATGATGCCGACAGCCTATTAATTCGATTGGCCATGCCTGCCGTCACTGAGGCGCAGCGCAAAGCTTTAAGTGAGTCTCAAATTGAGAAGGTTGCACACTCGGTATACGGAGGTCAGTTACAAGATCGGGGTGTACAAGGGGTGCCTGCAGAAGCTAAAGTAAGTGTCAGCTGGAGCGATGTACCCATGACCTTTAAAGACGGTCATATCGTCACCCTGCGTCGGCCTAATTTTCAGTTAAAAAACCCAGGTTATGGCCCCTTTGATGAGACACTGATGCTCTCACCTCGAGTGGCACTGCCTATGATAGGTCTGGGATTACTTGAGTATATTCCTGCTGAGGACATCAAAAGCCAAGCAGATGTTGATGACAAAGACAAAGACGGTATTAGTGGTAAATACAACTGGGTCATTGATCCTGAGACCGGTGAAAAAGCGCTGGGTAAGTTTGGCTGGAGAGCGGGACAAACCCGACTTATTACCCAGAATATGAGCGCCTTTAATGAGGACATGGGGCTCACCTCACGTATCCGTCCCATTGAGTCTTGCACCAAAAACCAACCGCAATGTCTAAGCGCCCCAACTGGTGCAGATGATCAAGGTGATGGTAAGCCGCCGGTAGAGGTTAGCAATGAGGTGGCCAAGTTTGTGGAATTTTATACCCAGAATTTATCGGTACCCAATCGCCGTAATGCCGATGACAAAGTAGTCTTGGCCGGCAAGAAGCGCTTTTATGATATGGGCTGCCAAGATTGTCATACGCCGCGCTATCAGTTGCCCAAAGCTCAAGATGCTATGGCTAAGACTCATTTAGAGCAGCAAGGTCAGGTGATTTATCCTTATACCGATTTATTGCTACATGACATGGGTGAGGATTTGGCCGATCGCACCGTAGCAGGTAAGCTGCCACCCAAAGAGGCTCAAGTAGAGTTCTTGGCGACCTCTTATGAGTGGCGTACGCCAGCACTGTGGGGAATAGGTCTGGCTCAAAAAGTAGATTCACAAGCGACCTTCTTACATGATGGCCGTGCCAGAACCTTGATGGAAGCGGTATTGTGGCATGGTGGAGAGGCTGAGCCGCATAAACAAAAAGTATTACAGCTTGATAAACAAGGCCGCACTGAATTTGAAGCCTTCTTAAATTCGTTATGACCCTTAAGACCATAACCTTGTGTTTTTAAATCTACAAGCACAGTTATTTAATGGCCAATTGAGGGTTGCTTGACAAAAAAAGCCCACAGGGCACCAACCATCACAATGAGATCTTTATGAAAAAACACCAACTTGCCGCTATGGTACTGTCGGCCTTAAGTGCCGGTATTTTAATCAGCTGCAGCAAACCTGCTGACGAAGCGCAGCCGACGGCGAATAAACAAGCTGCCGATGTCAAACCTGCGACTGAAAGCAGCGAAACGGCGGCAGATACCACGGCAGTAAAAGCCATTGCCTTATCTGACGCAAGTGCTGAGAGTTATCTCAAGCAAGTCGCAGATACCCAAATTATCAGTGCCTACAAAAATGTAGTAGAACAAAGCCAAGCTCTGAACGTGCTAGCGACTCAAAGCTGTCAGGCAGATGGTTCGGTCGCAGCCGATAAGCTTGCCGCCCTTAGAGCACAGTGGTTACAACTGGCTAAAGCTTGGGCACAAGCAGAAATCATCGGCTTTGGCCCAGCGATGGACAGCATGAGCAACTTATATATCAACTATTATCCCGATGAGCGCGGCTTGGTGCACCAAGGGGTGATTGACTTGATTGCTGCCAATCCGAATTTGACACCGGAGCAATTGGCCTCAGAAAGCGCCATTGTTCAAGGGATACCCGGATTAGAGGAGGTGCTGTATGCCAACGATAGCTTGGATAAATCTCAGTGCCAATATGTGATTAGTGCCAGTGCGGCTCTAGCAAATCGATTGGATAAAGTCAGTCAAGATTGGCAAGCATCACCGCAGAGTTTACTGAGCTATGGTAGCCCTGATGATAACAAAGAAGGTCTAAATCGCTGGGTTAACTCTATTTTAGCTTTGGTTGAGACCACCAAAAGTACCTCTTTAGATCAGCCGCTAGGCATTACTGGCAATAAAAAAGGTCACTTGCCAGCGGATGCAGCAGGGCAAAGTCGAGAGATTATTACTGCTAAAGTGGCGGCTTTAAATAAGGCATTAACTGATCCGGCCTTGGTGGCCATCTTATCTGAAAATGGCCAAGATACCTTAGCAGATAAGTTATCTACACTATTATCTGATACCTCAACCTTATTGGCACAGCTGCCAGAAGATTTGGCCACAGCCACCCCAGAGCAGCAAAAAGCACTGTATGACAAGCTCACCGAGCTGGCACAGGTTGTCAAACGCCAGTTGATGCCAACGCTTGGGGTACAAGTGGGCTTTAATAGTACGGATGGCGATTAATGTCGACTCCATTACACAGTCGTCATAAGCCAAGCCGTTTGATTGGTAGTGATAAAGAGACTGGGCTGAATATGTTGGCCCAAACTTTAAAGAACACACTCACCACTTTGGGGCTGGCAAGTGTTGGCACTGCCGCCTTGGTGGGGGCTCATCATTTGGGACGCAAGCAGTACAACTCTCAAGCACGCCTAACTGATTATCGTGACGGGCTACGACAGGCTTTAAGTAAAGTCACCGCAGCAACCCCCATAGTGGCACCAAGTGACGCGCCAGCTAACCTTGCTCAGTCCCAAGCTCGCCGAAATAACAGCTCAGTAACCTGGATAAGCGGCGTGGCTGAGCTGACTACCAGCGAATTTGCAGTAGTGGGGTTGAATGCAGCTCGAGAGATAGTATGGCAGAGCGCCATGCCAGAGCGGGTACATGACTTGCTCATTCAGCCCTTAGCTTCTAAAGCTTTACAAGCGCCGCACGTGGCAGTGATGGGCAGACGGCCTAGCGAGTGGTTTTGGATACTTGATGCGCACAGTGGTGAGGTTGTCCACAGCATCAATGCCCAGACAGATCGACATTTTTATGGTCATGCTTGTTATAGCCTCCAAGGTGACTTGCTTTATGTTACCGAGAACAATACGGCTGACTTTAGCGGTAGGATTGGTATATACGAGGTGGCCTCAGGCTATAAAAAAATCGCCGAATACGCCTCGCATGGTATTGGTCCCCATGAGATAGTCATGCACCCTGATGGCGAGAGCTTACTGATTGCCAATGGTGGCATAAAAACCGAAAGAGCCTCACGCGAAGAGCTTAATCTTGATAGCATGCAGCCCTCCTTGGTGTATCTCAATCGGCATACCGGACAACTATTGCAGCAGGTTTTTCCGGCACACAATCAGATGAGTGTGCGGCATTTGGCCATGCATGACAATGGTAGCGTGATTATCGGTATTCAGTTCCAAGGCGAGCGTCATTTGAGCGTGCCTATGGTGTTAACGCATAGGCGAGGTGAGCCTAAGTTTACTGAGTTGCAGATTGCTAAAGACGATAGCAAAGGGTGGCACCGCTTCCATCATTATATCGCCAGCGTGGCGGTAGACTCTAAGCACAATCTGGCATGTGCCACCAGTCCCATTGGCGGCTGCGCTGCGGTATTTGATTTAAGCACAGGAATGATGATTGGTGACACACCTTTGGCTGATTGTGCCGGTGTCACCACTTGGCCTAGCCAAACGCAATACCAAGCGACACAGCAGATACCGTCTGGTTTGCCGCTATTCTTGGTTAGTGATGGACAAGGCTATCTGAGCAGTATTGGCGTAGATCAGGCCGCGTATCCCCAATCCATTTGGGTTGAAAAAAAGCATCAAAGTTATGCTTTTGATAATCACCTGACAACATTAGGTACAGTAGATAGCTAACCTCAATGCGATTGAATCATGTGCCCTCACAAACACCGCCCCTTGATGACCATCAGCCACTAAGGCGCAGGTTAGCAGAAGCCGGTATTGCCCTTGAAATCACACGAAAGCGGGTGAAAAACATCAATTTTCGGCTCAGGCCACATATCTTGTCGGTCTCAGCTCCGCACTACGCCAGTGATAAACAGGTTATGGCCGCTTTGGCTCGGCGTATACAATGGGCGATTGCTCAGCATGCGGTACTGTTAAAACGCCAAAGCTTGATACAGAGTCCATTGCCGGATAGTCATAGCACCAAAGAGTCTTCGCCCTCGAATAATCTATCCGTTATTAGATTATGGGGACAGCGGCAATCATTAACTATGAGCGAGACTGAGCGAATTAACTGGTATCGCCGTGAGCTGCAGCAGGTTATGCCAGATTTATTTGCCAAATGGCAGCCGATCGTGGGGGCATACGCCAACGAGATGCGGATAAAAAAGATGAGCACTCGATGGGGCAGCTGCAATACTCGGGCTAAACGTATTTGGCTGTCGGTGTATTTGCCAGCTTATCCGATTGAGTGCACTGAATATGTCATCGTGCACGAGCTGTGTCATTTACATCATGCCAATCACAGCACCGCCTTTTGGAATCAGGTAAAGCATGCCATGCCAGACTACAAACGCTGGCATGATTTGTTGGCAGGCAAATCAATTTTGATAGATTAGCAAAGCTTAGCGCATAGCAAAAAGCCCCTGTGAGTGTGATAGGGGCTTTTGTTGAGCAAGAGTTTAAGCTCATCTTTTGGTTTGCTTGTCTGCCTCAAAAGCGGCTTTAAAGATAGTGCCTAATAAATTGACATCATCAACCCGTGCATAATTCAAACGAGTGACAAAAGCGATATGACGGTGTGGTCCTGCTTCAGCCAAAGGCACAGTGGCCACCTCATTGTTTTGGTGGCGCACTTGGTTTAAAGCCATTTCTGGAATTAAAGTGGTACCCATACCAGCCAATGCCATTTGAATTAACGTGTTCAAACTGGCATCTGAAAAATTGGATTTGAATTCATCTCGGTCAAATGAGCACACACTCAGTGCATGATCAGTTAGGCAATGGCCTTCACCTAATAGCATCAAGTTGGCATCACCGAGCTCATCTGCACTAATGGTGTCAAGCGTGGCCATGGGATTGTCTTGTGGGAAGATAGCAAAGAAATCCTCTTGCCAGAACTCAAAAGTATGTAGCCCATCTACCGCATAAGGCAGTGCAATAATGGCCGTATCGATATGACCATAGCGGACTTGTTCGAGCAGGCGTTCGGTCTGCTGCTCAACCACAGTCATACGAAAATTTGGGTATTGAGCCTTTAATTCAGGGAGTACTTTGGGTAATAAATAAGGTGCAATGGTCGGAATCATACCGACAGTCATGGGGTAGGCTAGAGGCGTCTGATGACTGTGGGCACGAGTGGTTAAGTCATTGATTTCTGAGAAGACACGCTGAGCACGGATTAAAATCTCTTCGCCAATGGGGGTAATTAACACCTGTTTATTATTGCGCTCAAAAATCTGGGTATCAAGTTGCTTTTCAAGCTCTGCAATACCTAAGCTCAACGCCGACTGAGAAATATTGCACTCTTCTGCTGCGCGCTTAAAATGACGGTGTTTGGCTACGGCAATGGCAAATTCTAGTTGTCTTAAAGTGATCATTAAAATTCTCTTGTTGGTCAGCGGTTGATAGATTGCGATAGGCAGTATATAGGGCAAGTCTGTAGTAAGTTAACTGTGCGATTGAAGCTTGAAATCTCTCCTAAACGGGGCCATGTATAATGATAACAGCTTGATAAGAAGTAGGTCTATGTTTTATTAAACAAAACATCACGTTAAAATCTTTAAAATAGATTAAAGATAAACGCTTGCTATAATAGGTCTTGTAGTTAGCAACAGGCACTGCTTAAACGGTTATCAGCATTGGGGTTATAAGATAACGATATGGTTATCAACTGGATAATTTCAACCAGTAGCTACATAAAACCACCACTTATGCTCACAACCTTTAACGTCATAGAAATGTAATCACGTTATGATAGGTTAAGCCAAGCAAGCGGACTTAATTTTATTTTCTAAAATAAAGTTTCTCCAAAGCTATAGAAAATAACACGGCATTTAGTCGTATTGATAAATCACAACAAAGTACAAAATAACAATTTTTATTAAACCCACCAAAAAAAGGAGCCAAAACATGGCGTCAATTATTAATCAAGAAATCCCTGAGTTTTCAGCTGAAGCATTCGTTAACGGTGAGTTCAAAACCATCACTTCAGACGACGTAAAAGGCAAATGGGCTATCTTCATGTTCTACCCAGCAGACTTCACTTTCGTTTGCCCAACTGAACTAGAAGACATGGCCGCTCAGTATGAAGAGCTAAAAGGCCTAGGCGTAGAAGTGTACTCAGTATCTACTGACACTCATTTCACTCACAAAGCATGGCACGATTCTTCAGAAGCTATTGGTAAAGTAACTTTCCCAATGATCGGTGACCCAACTGGCCGTATCACTCGTGGCTTCAACGTAATGATTGAAGAAGCGGGTCTGGCTGAACGTGGTACATTCGTCGTAGATCCAGACGGCAAAATCCAAGTTGCTGAAATCCATGCAGGCGGTATCGGCCGTAGCGCAAAAGATCTAGTTCGCAAAGTAAAAGCAGCTCAATACGTTCGTGAAAACGACGGTGAAGTATGCCCAGCTGCTTGGGAACAAGGTCAAGCAACGCTTAAGCCAAGCCTAGACTTAGTCGGTAAAATCTAATTAATGCTGGATCAATGAACCAAAGCATTGAGTTAGACGTATAATAAAAAACCCCGCTATTAAAAATTAGCGGGGTTTTTTTATGTCTTGAATTTATCACAATAAGATGGCTACAACCATTAGATATCAATATCTACCGTATTAGAACCATTGGTCTGATTGGTGATTTTTTTGGTATCAATCTCTTTGGTGACTTCAAGGACCGTAGTTTGGTTGGCTTTATCAAGATATTTTTGCGCCTTATCTACTTCAGTTGTCAAGGTGTCAACAGTCTGTTTCATATTATCCAAAGCTTTTACTTTATAGTCACTAATCATATCCATGGTCTCATAGATATTATTAAAGGCACTTTGTAGTTTATCAAGCTCAATGGTACTGTTGCTGGCCTGCTCATGAATTTCTGTAGACTGACGCTTCATCATGGCTGAAGTAGATTCAATTAGGCTACTGGTAGTTTTGTTCAGTGCACTGATTTGATCTAAGACCAGTTTTTGATTGGTCATTGCTTGAGCCACAATCACAGCAGTACGAAGTGCCGATACTGTGGTAGTAGTGGCGCGATCAACCCCTTTTATCAGCTCCAGATTGTTTTTGCGGATGGTGTCTAGTGCCAAATAGCCTTGGACGTTGACCGCTAATTGAGTCAAAAAGTCGGTGTTCTTTTGACGCACATAAAACAGCATTTCCTCTTTAATGATGCGTGCTTTTTCAGGATCTGTGGCCTCAATCTCATAGACTTTCTTTTCCAATTGCTCATCAATTTTTTTGCCCACATACACATATTGGCGAATGGACTGCATAAGATTCCACATGTTGACTTTTTCTTGTTCAATCATGGCATTGTCTTTAAGCAGCTCATCTTTACCATTATATAAACTGGTCACTACCGCATTGATGTGTGACTGCGCCGACTCATATTGACGAAAATAATCTTGCACCTTGTTGCCCATCGGAATCAGTCCGAACAGTTTGCGTGAGCTGGTCAGCTCCTTTTTACTGGGATCTAAGTCTTCAACAATGCCGCGCAGTTCAGTCAATGACTTGGCGATAGGGGAGTTGTCAAATAAGCCTTTGTCCAAGCTTTTAGCAGGTAGCTCAAGCATGCGGTTTGATACTTGTGCCGATTCACGGATTTCTTGGTTACCCAAGTTGTGAATAGACTGCACGTTTTGCTTAAATTCGCTACTTTGTACTGGGTTGGTCAAAACATGATTAACAAAAGCATCTACTTTAGCATCTAGCTCAGGGATTTGGTTAGGATCAAGCTTCACAATTTGATCCGCTTCACTGGTGGGTACTTCTTTTACCGGCTCAGGCGGCGTTAAGCTGATAGAAGGCGTGGTGGCATTTTCTGGAGGCGTCAATTCTTGCATAACAGGTCCTTATAGTTGTTTTAGTGTGTTTTGATAAGTAAAGTAAAGAAGGGGCGTATCAAAAACTTTAAGCTTATAAAATAAATACTACAAGAAAGAGAAAACCTATGATATTGATTATAAGTAAACAATGTTAATGGTTAAGTGAACTTCATTAAAAGACAGCCTTATGGGATAGGCTAAAAATAGATTGGCACATAAAAAACCACCAATCTGCTGCTGCAAATTGGTGGTATCGTTCATAACTGTAATATTAATTGCTTTAAATGTGACAAACCGATGGGCTTATCACGCTTTATTAGCGAATTATTTTTTACGTGTTGGGCCAAGTAGCATACCCATCTGACGGCCTTCCATTTTTGGATGTTGCTCGACATTTGAGATCTCAGCGGTATCTGCAATGATACGCTCAAGTTGTTGGCGGCCAAGCTCAGTATGAGCCATTTCGCGACCGCGGAAACGGATGGTTACTTTTACCTTGTCCTGATCTTCTAGGAAGCTGATGATTTTACGCAGTTTTACCTGGTAATCGGCTTCGTCAGTACTTGGGCGAAGTTTCATCTCTTTAAGCTGAGTTTGCTTTTGGTTTTTCTTAGCTTCTTTCGCCTTTTGCTTTTGGTCATACAAGTAGCGCTTGTAGTCCATAATCTTACAAACAGGCGGTTTAGCATCCGGTACCAATTCAACCAAATCTAGATTGTCATCACGAGCCGCTTTACGGGCAGTTTCAATATCGACAACGCCCATCTGTTCGCCATCTTCTTTCACTAAGCGAACTTCTTTTTGCTGAATCTCTTCGTTGATGTTCAAACGGTTTGACTGTTTAATAGGTATTACTCCTCATCAGTTTTTGTTGTTAGTCGACCCTTTTGGGCGACAGCTTTCTGTACTAATTCGATAAAGTCGGCCACAGACATGACGCCAAGGTTTTCGCCTTCACGAGTACGTACGTTAACCTGTCCTGACTCAACTTCCTTATCCCCTAATACTAGCATATAGGGGATACGTTCTAGTGTTCTTTCTCGTATCTTAAATCCAATTTTTTCATTACGCAAGTCAGTAATGGCGCGCAGACCGGCATTTTGTAGCTCGCTGGCCACATTTTGACAGGCATCAGCCTGCTTGTCAGTGATGTTCATGACCACCACTTGTTGCGGCGCAAGCCATACAGGCATCCAGCCGGCATAATGCTCAATTAGCATGCCCAAGAAGCGCTCAAACGATCCTAGAATCGCACGATGCAGCATAATGGGTGTTTCACGCTCATTGTTCTCATTGACAAACTCAGCCTCTAAGCGCTCAGGCATATTGGGGTCTACCTGAATGGTACCGCACTGCCACACACGGCCTAAGCTGTCTTTTAGGCTAAATTCAATTTTTGGACCATAAAATGCGCCTTCACCAGGCAGATACTCCCACTCAAGACCTGAGCTGTCTAACGCATCGGCCAAGGCTTTTTCGGCGATGTCCCAAGATTCGTCAGTACCCACACGTTTTTCTGGGCGAGTAGAGAGTTTCATCTCAATTTGGTCGAAGCCAAAGTCTTTATAGACATCCAAGGTTAGCTTAATAAAGTTGGCCACTTCTTCTTGAATTTGGGCTTGGGTACAGAAGATATGAGCATCATCTTGAGTAAAGCCGCGTACCCGCATCAAGCCATGTAGAGAGCCTGAAGGCTCATTACGGTGGCAAGAGCCAAATTCTGCCAAACGAATTGGCAATTCACGATAAGACTTTAGGCCTTGGTTAAATACTTGCACGTGGCAAGGGCAGTTCATCGGTTTTACTGCATAATCACGGCTTTCACTCGAGGTAGTGAACATATTGGTCGCATAGTTACCCCAGTGTCCTGATTTTTCCCACAAGCTTCTGTCAACAATCTGTGGTGTCTTGATCTCTTGATAACCATTGTCTTTTTGTACTTTACGCATGTATTGCTCAAGCACTTGATAAATGGTCCAGCCATTTGGATGCCAGAACACCATACCTGGCGACTGCTCTTGCATATGGAATAAATTCAGCGCTTTACCAATTTTACGGTGGTCACGCTTTTCAGCTTCTTCAATACGCTGGATATAAGCTTGTAAATCTTTTTTATCTGCCCAAGCGGTACCATAGATACGCTGGAGCTGCTCATTTTTGGCATCACCGCGCCAATACGCACCGCTCATTTTCATCAGCTTAAATACTTTTAAGAAGCGGGTGTTTGGTACGTGTGGGCCGCGGCACATATCCACATATTCTTGATGATGATACAGACCCAGCTCTTTTTCCTCTGGCATATCTGCGATTAGCTTGAGCTTATAATCTTCACCGCGCTCTTCAAAGATTTTAATCGCTTCTTCACGTGGGGTCATTTTCTTAATGACATCATAATTTTGCTTGATCAGCTCCGCCATACGCTTTTCAATAGCGGCCATATCCTCTGGGGTAAAGGGCTTTTCACTAAAAATGTCGTAATAAAAGCCATCTTCAATAACAGGGCCAATAACCATTTTTACGTTAGGATACAACTGCTTAACCGCATGGCCTAGTAAGTGTGCGGTAGAGTGACGAATGATATCGACGCCATCTTTGTCTTTTGCGGTCACAATTTCAACACTTGCGTCTTGGGTAATCGGATCACTTGCATCCACAAGCTTACCATCCACACGTCCAGCGATTGTTGCTTTAGCAAGGCCTGGGCCAATACTTTGAGCCACTTCCATCACTGTTGTCGCACCGTCAAACTCTTTTACATTGCCATCAGGTAAAGTAATTGCAACCATAATATTAAATCCAATAATCTATAACGCAAATAAGAAGGACACCATCACTATAATTGTGATGATTATAATAAACACAACCATTAAAACAGAAAAACTGACCGTAAGGCCAGTTAATAATTCGTCATTGCTTCTATTATAAAGGATTTTAGCGCAGTTTTTATAGCTAATCCTTTAAGGTTTTAAAGATAGTGAAAAACCTGATTGGCTTAAGCTTTGTGATTAAATTTAAACCTACTATATAGGTAACTCTACTAAAGCTGAGCTGTGCGCAATCAAAAGTGTGTTTAAATAGTGATATAAACAACAGTTTTTTTGAGTTTTGGCTTGACCTAAATATAAAAGGGTATATACTACGCAGCTCTGTTAAGAGCAAAAACAAGTTTTAAAAAAACTGATTAAAAATAAGCAGTTGAAAGCTAACTGGATTACTTTGATTTAAAGTATACAGCGCCAAGCTGAATGACAAAAAATCAAATAAAACGAAAAAAGCCCTTGACTAAGAAAATAAAGCGTCTATAATACGCACCTCATCGGGACAACGGGATTGATAATCGATAAGATTTAGAGATTGTTACCTGATGAAACGAATTA